>Ga0163150_10001434_pt1 | contig 40212 bp, 28 predicted proteins | sample OliLakLV19P2IB_FD_148628 | JGI IMG/M metagenome (GOLD analysis project Ga0163150, IMG submission 148628) | Freshwater microbial mat bacterial communities from Lake Vanda, McMurdo Dry Valleys, Antarctica - Oligotrophic Lake LV.19.P2.IB | ecosystem: Environmental > Aquatic > Freshwater > Lake >... | reverse complement strand
GGGTCGGGGTGGTGGCGCCGTTGCCGGGCGTGGCCGGGGCGGCGTCGCCGTTGCCGGGGGCGGGGACGGCGCCGGCAACCACGTCGCGCGACACGGCCAGCGTGGCGATCTTCGGCTCCTTGCTCACGGCGATGGTGTGCTTGCCTTCGATCTTCCAGTTCTCGGCCTGGAACGGGCGGTTCGGGCGGATCTCAATATCGAACACGGCAACGACGCTGTCGGTGTTCTCCTCGATGAGGTTGACGTAGCCCTTCATCAGGTGCGGGCCCTTAAAGAAGCCCTTGTTGTCGAGGTTGTTAACGTCATAGCCGGTGTAGAACTCGACCTCGAGGTCTTCAAGCTTCAGGGCCTTGCCGAGGGGGACATCGCTGGGGATGGTGATCCAGACGCGCTCCTGCTTGCGGTCGCGCATGGTGCCCTCGATGGGCTTGTGGTCTTCGTCCTTGTCGGCGTAGGACGTGGTCCGTCCGATGACGATCAGGCGGTCCGGGCCGGTCTTGTAGGCGTGCCGGCCCAGGTCCCACCACGGGCTGGTGTCTTCCGAAACAAGCGTCGCCCCGGGGACGAACTCCATCGCCACGCGGTACTGATCGGTGGCCGCCCCGTGGCCCTTGGGCTCCAGCGGCATAATGAAACACCCGGGCAGCACGGCCAGCGCCGCCAGCAGCCCGACGATTGACATGGTTTTCTTGAGCGTCATCTTCTCGACTCCCGAATGGGTTTAATCCGACGATTCCACCGTTACGTGACCCGGTTCACGCGGGTTCGTCGCATTGCGTCTGCGAGTGTTTATCGGATAGATCATAGTGACGATTTGCCCGGGTTTGCCAGTCGCCCCGGTCAAAGGTGTGAAGGCGGGCGGTCTGGCGGCTGGGTGGACGTATAACTCCCGGCATGGTTCGGCCCCCAGCTCCTATCGGACGTTGCCGCCGCCGCCGCGTTGTTCCTGCGCCGACGATTCAGTTGCAGGGCAATCGTATGTAGCCGTTCGACGGTGCCACGGGGCGGCTCGGCGACCCGTGCGAAAAGACACCGGTCGCAAAGCCGACCCGTGGCACCGAGCCCTGGCCCCAGTTGTCCGTGCGTCGACGCCCCCGCACCTTTGCCCTACTGTGCTGCCATGGCGCATCATCCGAAGAAGCGCAACTGGTACATTGCCGTGGCCAGCATGCTGATCGTCGCGACTTTGGCCGTGCCGCTGGCCAGGATCGTCCTCCCGCCGCTGCACCGCAACCTCTCGCTCAACAAGCTCACCAACCCAGACGCCGACACCCGCGCCCAGGGGCAGTCGTACCTCATCCGCATGGCCGACCGTGACCCGAAGGTGCTCGCCGGTGCGATCGAACGGCTCGATGGCGGCGACGACCGCGTTTTCCTCGAGCTCGTCGTGACCCTCGACCAGATCGGGCACTGGACCAAGGCCGAGGTGCCCGCCGACGCCTGGCTACGCTGGCTGGCGGTGGTGGCGAGGGACAAGGACCCCGAGGAGCGCGTGCGGGTGGTGCAGTTGCTGGCCGACCTGCCGGAACATGCGGGAGACGATCGCGTGATCGCACTGTTCGAGGCCGCCATCGCCGATGCCGATGCGTTCGTGAGGTACAACGCGCTGGTCTGCGTCGCCGAGATGCGTGGCGCCCCGGCCGCCAAACCGGTGACCGCCAGTTACGACACGATGATCCAGAAGCTCGCCGCCGATGCGAAGCCGATGGTCGCCCGGCATGCGCTCCTTTTCCTTGGACTGCTCGGACAAAAGAAAACGATTGAGCGGAACGTGCGTGACGAGAATCCCGGCTACCTGGAAGCCCTGTTCTGGCACGTCACTGTGACCGGCGCTGTGGATGGGAGCACACTTGGTGTTTCTCTATTCGATAAGAGAATCGATCCCACAACCCGGGCCATGGCTGCGTACAGCCTAGGACTCATCGGTTCGATAGAAGCGCGGGACGCGCTGATATCACTCCTCGATCAGGGCCCGCGCGCCATCACCGACGACAACCAGGTTGCTTTCTGGCGAGCCATCCTCGCCCTGCCCCTCGCGCCGAAGCCGAAGCCCGCGCCGCCCGATTCGCTTGCGCCACCGCCTGACCCCGGCTACGCCGCCCTCGTCCGCTTCCTCGCCAAGTGCAATCGCGAGGATTACGAGAACGTCAGCCTCCGCCCGCTGATCCTCGCCTGCCTCTTCCGCGACCGCCGGCTGCTCATCGATGCCGCCATCAAGCAGAGCGACATCGTGACCATCGCGGACGACCCGGTCGCCTGGCTGGCGTGCATCGAGGGCGTGCCGCGGGCGGTGGCCCAGTCGCGCGGGCCTTACATGAAGATCGCGCCGCCTGTCGCCGCCCACGAGCAGGTCCGCCTCGCCATCCTCCGCGCCACGGCCGAGCCGAAGCCCGACGATTTCCTGCCGCTGCTGGCCAGCGACGAGGCAACTGTCCGCGACCAGGCGTGCATCATCGCCGCCCAGCGCTTGAGCAAGGACCAGGTCGCGGGCCTTGTCCGCCGGCTGCTGAAGCCGCTCGACCTCAAGGGTGACCCGTTCCAGCCCGTGTTCCGTTACCAGGACGGCGCGAAATATTCCGCCGCCATCCTCGCGGGCCTCACCGGCGTCGAGTCGAACCTGCTGGAGCGCATGGCCTCCGACTTCGCCGACCGCACCGGCGTCATCGAGATCGTTCAGCTCGGCCTGTGGATGCAGGGCCAGCCCATCGCCAAAGTCCCCGACATGCGTACCAAGGCCCGCCAGCTCCTCATGCGCACCGACCTGCCCGCCAGCACGGTGCTGCTCGCGCTGCTTCACCAGCGCGACCCGCTTGCCTTGGAGCACCTGCTCACGCCGCGCGGCGACCAGAACCCGAAGCTGCTCACGCTGCTCGATGAGCAGCGCTGGTGGCACGTACTCGAACACTTCCTGCCGAAGGACGCGCCGCGGCTGTGGGTCTGGGCGGACAACGACCTCGCCCGGTTCCAGCTCGACCTGCTGCGCAACTGGCACGTGCTGCACCGGCACGAGCTGCGCGGCCTGTCCGAGCCGCCGAGATGATCCGAGCCGCCACGCGTAAGCGTGCGGGCGCCATGAGCGATGTGAGAAGATCAGGTTTGCCTCTAAGGAAAGCAGGAAGGCAGGAAGTGAGGATTAAAGATCGGCCTCTTCATTCCTTTCCTGCTTTCCTGCCTTCCTTAGAACCTTCTCCGCGATGTGGTCCCTGCGCAGTCGCATCACGTCGGTGCGATCGCCTCCGCCAGCCCCGCCCGCCACTCCATGTAGCGATACGGGATCGCGTGCTCATCATGCAGTGAGCGCAGCCGCGATTGAAAGTTCTCGTACAGCTCGTGCTGCCACGCCTCGGTCCCATGCTGGCAGAAATAAATGCGGCAGCCCAGCGGGCGGATCGTGTGCGCCGAGCAGAGCGAGTTCACTTGAAAGGGACAGGTGCCCCGGGCATCAAGACGCGTCGCCCAATCACTCATTGCGGGCATCTCGCCCACCTTCTCCAGCACCCACGCGATCTCCAGCGCGGTCACATACAGCAGATGCCCATACGCATTGAAATTGCAGCACCGCCCGCTCGCCCAGCACACCGGCCCGCGCTCGCGCACCGCACCATCGAGGTCGGCATAGAGCCCGGCAATGGCGCGGTCGATCACCGGCCGCCGCGCCGCGGCACGCCACGCGGTCCACTCAATCGTGCTTTCGTCCATCGACAACATCCCGCTCCGCGTCCTACGTGTTGAGCCGCAGCGTCCTCGCTGCGCGTGCCTAAGTGTTCCCCTAAGCCGCAGCGTCCCCGCTGCGCGTCCGACGCGCGGCGAGGACGCCGCGGCTAAAAACATTAGGCAATCACCGCTTCACCGGCCGCTTCCAATCCACATCCGGGTCCTTCGAGAACGTCCCCGCCGCCTGGTTCACGCAGTCCGCACAGATCACCGCCAGCGGGTTGGCCCCCGCCAATAGCGCCGCCCCGGGCTGGCGCGCCGGTCGCCAGTGTGGCATCGTCGCGCCAGGCAGCTCGCGCAGGCACATCGTGCAATCGCACCGCCCCTCCGCCGTCGCCAGGTGATCCAGCGCGACCTTCAGACATTCGAGGCAAAGCACCGACCCGTGGTGCCCCTCGATCATCGGCCGCACCTCGTCCCAGTCGGTGCCGCAGAAGTCGCAACTGATGATGATGAATCCGTCTTCGGTGCGCTGCATGCGGGAAGGATAGCCACAAAAAGGCACAAAAGGCACAAAAGGAGAGGCACCGTGTCACCAGACTTCAATCGGAAAACAGATTGAATGAATCAGCGCGACACAAGTGCCGCGGATCGACTACCCCAGTCGATTCTTTTTTGTGCATTTTGTGCCTTTTCGCGGCTATCAATCCCGCTCGCTCTTCAAGAGCAGCTTAATCTCGATCGAGAACGTGTCGCGCACCTTCTTCAGCGCCTCGCCGCTGGCTTTGAAGCCGAAGAAGGAGGCCTTGATGGGGCTGTCGAGGTTGGCGTGGCCGGTGGATTTGAGGAAGTCGACGCTGACCACCTTGCCTGTGCGGTCGAAGGTGACGCGGGCGATGGGGTTGGCGGCGGTGGGGCCGGAGACGAGCCAGGAGGGCGTGGTGATGTTGGGCGTCGCGGCGGTGATCTTGATGCCGGGACGGGTGATGACGCCGCCGGGCTCGACGGTGTGCTGCTTCTCTTCGAGGATCGTCGGCGGCACATCGCTCTCGTCGCGCGGGGCCGAGGTCGGGTTCGACGGCTGCGTCGGCGGCACGGGCTTCACCGTGCGCTCCTCCGTCGCCTTCGGCGGCGTCTTCGCTGAATCGTTCGATGAGGCGGCGGGCTTGGGCTCCGGCTGATCCTTGCCGTCCTGCGGCGGCGAGGTGGTCGGCCTGCCTTCCTGCTTCGGGTCGGGCGTCTCGGCGGGCACCAGCTTCGTCGGGTCGCCGGTCGGCGAAGGCGGCGCATCAGCGCGGGCCAGGCGGGCGGGGCCGCCCTGTGTCGGTCGTGTTGTATCAGCGCGCGGCTGCTTCGCCGGATCGGCGTTGGCGGCCGTCACATCGGAGCTCGACGGGTCGCGCGTCTCCTTTGCATCACCATCCGGCGCGGCCCGCGGCGCGGCCGCATCGATGATCGGGGCGATCGGCTCGGGCAGCGTCACTTGCGTCTGCGTCGCCGGCGTTCCGGCCGTCGCCTTGGGCGCATCGGCCGCGGGCTGCTTCACCGGGTTGCCGCGCGGCGACGGGCCCTCGGCGGCGACCTGTGGCCGCGGCGTCACCGGCAGCGTCGCCACCGCATCTGCCCTGGGCTGCTCGATCGCGCTGGGGGCGGGCTTAATCACCAGCGACTTTGCTTCGATCCGCTTCGCGGGATCGGCCGGCTCATCGCTCTCCTTCGGCTGCTTCGCCGCGGCGGGCTGCTGCTCATCCGGCGTCGGCTGCTTCTTCGCCTGCGCCACTTCCACCGGCTGCGGCTGCGGCTGCGACGGCGGCGAGGGGTCGCGCGGCGTCGATGCCCCCTTCACCGGGTCGACCTTGCTTTGCAGCGCGGGCTGCTCGACTTCCGAAGCCGGCGCGATCAGCTTGCGGAAGTCGTCGTACGCGATCCACGCCACCGCGAGCTTCGTGTCGTCCTGCTTGTCCTTGCCGATCACCAGTTGGTTGATCTCGATCGGGCGGACAGCGGTGTTGTTTTTTTCATCGGACTCTTCGACGGCGTCGCCGGCATCGGTCTTGATGATGAGGAAGCGTTCGCCGGTCTCTTCCTCGGGCAGGTCGATCCGGCCGGTCATGCGCGAGGCGTAGTGGCCGCCGGATGCGAGGACAGCGTCGCGCTCGAAGGTCGCGAGCAGCACATCGGCTTCGTCGAGCTTGTCATCAGTGGAGATGTAGACCCGGTCGGTCCACTTGCCCGTCTTCGTCGACCCGTTGCCCCGATTGGCGACGACGTAATCGAGATTGACGGTCTCGCCGATCATCGCGGAATCGACCGCGCTGAAGACGGGGATGTGCAGGTCGGCGGCGCCCTGCGCTTGCGGCTCGGCGACGCGGGGCTGATCGGGGCGGATGATGCGGACCGCGCGGGCCAGCAAGTTGTTGGTCTCGTTCGACTCGGCGACGCGGTTCAAGTGATCGGCCGCGAAAAGAAGGTAGACCTGATCGCCGGCGCCACTGGGCGGCTCGAAGCGTACCGAAATGCGGCGGCTGTAGGCCTCGCTGGCGCGCAGCGTTGATGCGGGGCCGGGCTCGGCGGTGAGCAGCGTGTCGGTGGCGTCGAGCTTGTCGTCGGTGGAAAGGAACACGCCGTCGAACCATGAAGTGCTCACCGGCTCGCTGTCGGAGCCGCCGCCGATGGCGAACTCGACGGCGATCATCGCGCCCGGCTTCGCGGTCTGCGGCGAGGCGGCGGCGAGCAGCACGAGGTCGGGCTTCGGCTCGTCCTTCGCGGCGATCCACTCGATCGGCTGCACGAACGTGTTGTTGCTTTCGTGCGGGCCTTCGTCGATGTCGTTATGCACGTCGGCAACGGCAATGAGGAACTGCCGGCCTTCGCGGCCCACGGGCAGCGTGACGTCCTGTGCGATGACCTGGCGAATGTCGCCGGGTTTCATCGGCGGTTGCGAGAGAAAGGTTGTGCCAAGGGTCGCCGTCAACAGTTGGTCATCGTCGCTCAAGCGATCATCAGAGGACAAATAGATACGGCTTGTGCAGACCGATTCTGGCGTGGCCGCGGTTCCGCGATTTTCGAGGAGCAGCCCGACGCGCACCGTCGTCTCGGACTTAACGCGAGCCGGCGCTTCGATCGAATCGACCTGCAAGTCCGGCCACGCCTCGGCGCGCGACGCGAGCGACTGCGCCATCGCGGGCAGCAGCAGGAAATGCACCGCCACGGCGAAGAGCGCACCGAGGGTCAAAGGCAGCATGGATTCGCGGTCGAACATGGGTCAGGGTTGTGTGCCTCGTGCGGGTTGCCCCACGAATGTCACATTACTGACGCCCGCCTTCTTCACGCGTTCAAACAGGCTGATCAACAGCGGGGCGCGGTCCACATCGCCGTCGGCATCGACGACCAGGTAAATAGTAGGCTGCTTCGGCTGCCGGCCGATCTCAAAGAGGCGGGCGTCAAGCTGGGCGGGCGTCACGGGCTCGCGGTTGACGGCGATGTTGCCCTTGCGGTCGATCTGCACCCACTGCACATCGGCCGCACCGGGCCGCGCGCCGGTCTTCACGTCGGTGAAACGTACCGGCAGCACCTCGGCCTGCACGCTGATGATCAGGTTGTAAATGAAGAACGTCAGCAGCAGGAAGATGACGTCGATCAGCGGCGTCAGTTCGAGGCGCGGGCTATGGTCCGGGCGGCGGAGGAGCATGAGGTTAATGATAGCGGGTGAGATGTTGGGAGGGCGAGGCTCCCGCCGAGCCGTTCGGCCGCCGGGCCGCGGGCGGACGACACTTGCGCGACGGACACCCGAATGTTGCCGTGCATCGAGCGCGCGACTTTCGCTTGCTCGGCCCGCGGACGGGCCTCTCGCGCGAACGGCTCGGCGGGAGCCTCGCCCTCCCATCGTTCAAGCGCGCAGCGCGTCCCACGCCGCGGCGACGGCGGCCTCCGGCGTGTCGTTCACGACGGAAACGGCGCCGAGGCGGTCAGGAAGGATCAGGCGGATCTGGTCGCCCGCGACCTTTTTGTCCAGCCGCATGGCGTCGATCAGCACGGGCGTGGCGGCGAGGTCGGCGGCCCGCGTCGGCAGGCCGATGCGGTTGAGCAGCGTCACGAGCCGGTCGAGCAGCTCGCGCGGCACGCGCTTCTGTGCGACGGACAAATGCATGGCGGCGACCATGCCGAGGGCGACCGCCTCGCCGTGGGCGTAGTGCCCGTAGCCGGCGGTGGCTTCGATCGCGTGGCCAAAGGTGTGGCCGAAGTTGAGGTGGGCACGCTCGCCGGTTTCCTTTTCGTCCGCCATCACGACGGTCGCCTTGATCTGCACGTTCCAGCGCACGAGCTCGATGAGCGCATCGGGGTCCAGGCTCATGATGCGGTCGAGGTTGTTCTCGATCCACTCGAAGAGGTTGGCGTCGCGGATGACACCGTGCTTCACACACTCGGCGAGTCCGCAGCGGATTTCGCGCGGCGGCAACGTCATCAGCGTGTCGGTATCGACGACGACGAGCCGCGGCTGCCAGAAGGCGCCGACGAGGTTCTTGCCGCGCGGCAGGTTGACGCCGGTCTTGCCGCCGACGGAGGAGTCGACCATGGCGAGGAGCGTGGTCGGGCACTGGATGAAGGGGACGCCCCGGAGATAGGTCGCGGCGACGAAGCCGACGGTGTCGCCGATGACACCGCCGCCAAGGGCGATGACGAGACTCTTGCGTTCGAGGCGGGCGTCGAGCATGATTTCGTAGAGCGAGGCGACCTGCTGAAGATTCTTGTGCCCTTCGCCCGGCGGAACGGCAAAGACCCGGGCGGCATAATTGGCATGGGAAATGGCGTTAAACGCACGAACCACATGCGCCTGCGGGAGATTGCCATCGGCGAAGAGAACAGCCCGCGCATGCGGCGCGACCTCGCGCGACCACTCGCCCAGTGAGCGCAGCGCGCCGGGCTCGATGCGGATCTGGTAACGATGATGCGGGAGGATGAGGTCGACGGTGGCCATGGCGCTCGCTTTAGTGGAGCGACATGATAGCGAACGATGTAACGGTTAATGATTCGCTGTGGCGTTACTGATCCCCCAGCCTTCGCCGCTCCATCTCCAACAGCGCCTCCGCCGGGTCGGGCGGCAGCGGCGGGCCTTCCGGTTCGTCGTCACCGTTGCCGATGGCGTGTTTCGCTTCCGTTCCCTCGCGCTTGGCGCGGCGCTCTTCGATCAGCGCCGCCAGCCCACTGCCGCGCGGGCCGCGGATTCGGCCGGCGTAGCGCCGCACCATGAAGAACCCGAACGCCAACACCAGCGCCGCGCCCAAAGCCATGCGCACGATCTGCCACGACACGCCGCCGCCCTCGCCGCCCGTTGGCGCCCCGGCGCCGGCCGTCGCCGCCACCGCGCCCAGCGGCTGCGGATTCGCGCCCACCAGCACGACGAAGTTATACGGCTCGTTCACCTCGCCCTTCGCCAGATACGTTCGCCAGACCTTATAGAACCGGCCGACCACGCGGACCTTCTCGCCGACCTTCAACGTGTCGGGCGGATCGACGAGGTACACGATCACGCTCTCGCTGCCCTTATCCTTCGTCTTGGGCGTGATCTCGACGACCCACTGCTCGATGCGATCCCACGCCCCGGAGCGCGACGACTTGAACTCCTGCCGGCGGGCCAGCGCGCCCTCGATGCGCAGCGGCAGGCCGCGATATTCGCCGGGCGCGCCGATGATCGGGTCGCCGTGCGTGATCAGCGGCGCGGCCGGCATCGGCAGGTCTTTCCACTGGGCCGCGTTCTTCAGCAGCGGATACAGCGGGCCGCGATCCACTTCGTCGTCGAAATCGGTGGCGGTCGCGATCTGTTGGCGGTCCGCATCGCTCAAGGGCGGCAGCGTCAGGCCGGCGTGCACCTTCGCGCCGCGGCCGACGAACACCAGATACTCCTCGGCCCGCCCGCTCGCCTCGTTCTTCACGGACCAGACTTTGTAGAACCGGCCGACGACCGTCACTTTCTGCCCCGCCACCGGCACCGGCGGCGGGTTCGTCAGAAACACCATTACCGTCGCGTCGGCCGACGGCACACGGATGCCCCACTGCTCGATCTTGCCGTTCCACGGCCCCGACTCCTTCACCATGTGAACTTCCTGCAGGCCCAGGTACTCGCCCTCAATGATGAACGGCAGGCCGCGATACTCAACAGGCGCCGCCAACATCGCCGCCGCGTTCAGCCCGGCGCCCGACGGCTCCTCCACCGCCGGCCACTCCGAGGCGTTGCGCAGCAGCTCGTAGAAGCCGGCATCGACGCCGGTCGTGCGGTCCTTCACCGCTTCGAGCTTCGCCTTCTGCTCCGGCGACAGCGGCGGGATCACAGAGGCGAGCGACACCACAAGGGCGAGAAAACTGGCGGTCATCATGGCGAATTGTAGCCGTCGGGGTGGGCGTTGCCGGGAGCTGCTACTGAACTAACGCAACCAGAGCAAGGGTGTCCGCGCGCATCGATAAATTGGACCTCAACCGCCGATTAAATCCCTCCCAGAACCGCCGACCCTCTTTCTCCAGTTCATCTGTAATAGGATTGCCGATGACCTACAATACAAGGCGTCTTCCCGCGTTCTGCCTCTTGTTCGGCGGAGCGGTGAGGCAAGCGTCGGGAACTGCACAATGTGTGGACGGATTTCTCGCTTACTGTTGACGGTCACCATCAGGGCGTGCGCGGTATTTGTGGCCGCCTCGCAAGTCCACGCCGCGATCACACCCGAGCAGGAGAAGTTCTTCGAGACGCACATCCGGCCGGTACTCGTCGATCAGTGCATCAGTTGCCACGGGCCCGACAAGACCAAGGGCAAGCTCCGGCTCGACTCGCGGGCCGGGTTTACCAAGGGCGGTGAGTCCGGGGCGGTCTTCGAGGCGGGGAACCCCGATGCGAGCCTGATGATCGACCTGATCCGCTACACGAATGAAGTGCGGATGCCGCCGAAGAAGAAGCTGCCGGACGCGACGGTGAAGCTGTTTGAGGAATGGGTGAAGATGGGGGCGCCTTGGCCGGAGGACGCGAAGGCGCAAGCGTTGCCGGTGACGCCCGCGAGTGGGGAGCGGAAGGTGGATGCATTTGAAGAGGCGCGGCGCACGCTGTGGTCGCTGCAGCCGGTGACAAGGCCGACGCCGCCGACGGTGAAGAGTAATGAGGCCGTGGCGAACGATGTCGATCGGTTCATCATCGCGAAACTGGAGGCGCAAGGCATCGCGCCATCGCCGCGGGCGGACCGGCGGACGCTGATCCGGCGGGTGACGTTCGACCTCATCGGGCTGCCGCCGACGTTTGCAGAGGTCGAGGCGTTTGCGATTGACAAGGACGCGGACGCGTGGGAGAAAGTGATCGACCGCCTGCTCGCCAGCCCGCACTACGGCGAGCGCTGGGGCCGGCACTGGCTCGATGTGGCGCGCTACGCCGACACCAAGGGCTACGCCTTCACGCAGGACCGGCGATACCCGTATTCGTACACCTACCGCGATTACGTCATCCGCGCCTTCAACAGCGACAAGCCGTTCGACCGCTTCATCCTCGAACAGATCGCGGCCGACAAGCTCGACCTCGGAGCGGACAAGCGCGACCTCGCGGCGATGGGTTTCCTCACCGTCGGCAGGCGATTCAATTTCAATATCCACGACATCATCGACGACCGCATCGACGTGGTCACGCGCGGCTTCATGGGGATGACCGTCGTCTGTGCCCGCTGCCACGACCACAAGTATGACGCGATCCCCACGGCCGACTACTACTCGCTGTACGGCGTCTTCCGCTCCTCGGTGGAGCCGGACAACCTGCCGCTGATCGCGGAACCCACGCCAAGTCCGCAGACGCAGGCGTTTGAGGCGGAACTGGCGAAGCGGAAGCAAGTGGTCGCGGATCATTTGGAATCGGTGCGGAAGAACATCGAGAAGGAGATGCGCGAGCGCAGCGGCGAGTACCTCATCTACATCGCGAAGACGCTGCCGAATCACACGACCGGCCCGGTGCCGGCGCAGGGCTCGCGCGGCGAGCTGCGCGAGAAGGCGGCGCGGCGGTGGGCGGCGTATATCGAGAAGCAGACGCCGGACGCGGTGTGGTCGATGTGGAAGACGCTGGCGGCGGCGAAGAAGGAGAACTTCGCGGCGGCCGCCGCGGAGGCGATTGGGAAGGCGGAGGCGCAAGCGAAAGATGAGACGCCGGCGGTCAACGCGAAACTGCTGGAGGCGCTGAAGAGCGCTAAGCCGCAAGCGATAGAGCAGGTGGCGCAGGTTTACGGCACGCTGCTGGAGGGCGTCGAGAAGGCGTGGCAGGAATCGCAGGAGAAAGGTGCGGGTGTTCCGCCAAAAGCGCTGGCGAATGCGGATGACGAGCAGCTTCGCCAGGTGCTCTACACCGACGGCAGCCCGGCGGTGATCTCGGCGGAAGACGGCAAGCAGCTCATCAACCGCGCCGAGCGCGATAAGGAACGCGAGCTGTCGCGCAAGATTGAAGAGCTGCAGGCGTCGCACCCCGGCGCCCCGGCCCGGGCCATGGTGATGAACGACGGCGGCATGTACGACCCGTATATTTTCCTGCGCGGGCAGGAAGGCCGGCGCGGCGAGCGCGTGCCGCGGCGCTTCCTCCAGGTGCTGTCGCACGTCGACGGCAACCAGCCGTTCACGCAAGGCTCCGGCCGGCTCGAGCTGGCGCAGGCCATCGCCAGCCGCAAGAACCCGCTCACCGCCCGCGTCTACGTGAACCGTGTCTGGCAGCAGCACTTCGGCGACGGGTTCACACGCGACGCGTCCGACTTCGGGGTGCGCAGCGATGTGCCGGTGCATACCGAGCTGCTCGACCACCTCGCCGCCAACTTCATGGAGAACGGCTGGTCGGTGAAGAAGCTGCACAAGGTGATCCTCCTGTCGCGTAGTTATCAGCAGGCCAGCGACGGTCGCACCGATGCGGCGGCGGTCGATCCGGAGAATCGTTTCTTTTGGAAGATGAATCGCAGGCGGCTGGAACTCGAACCGATGCGCGACGCCCTTCTCGCCGTCGCCGGCCGGCTCGACGCGACCATCGGCGGACGCGGCGTGAACCTCTTCTCGCAGCCCTTCACCACCCGGCGCACGGTCTACGGCACCATCGACCGCCAGGACCTGCCCTCGACCTTCCGCGTCTTCGACCTCGCCACGCCCGACGCCTCCGCCTCCTCACGGCCGAATACGACCGTGCCGCAGCAGGCGCTCTACATGCTCAATCACCCGTTCATTGTCGAGCAGGCGGCGAAGCTGGTGGAGCGCGCCGAAATTGCCAAGCACCCGGCGGAGGCCGAGCGGAACATCACCGCGATGTACCAGTTCGCCTTTGCCCGCAAGCCGGAGGCGGATGAAGTCGCGATCGGCAAGGGCTTCATCGAACGCGAAGCCGCAAGCGGCGAGGGGAAGGCGTGGCAGAAGTATGCGCGTGCGCTGCTGATGAGCAATGAGTTTGTTTTCGTCGATTGATGTAGTCGCGGCTTAGAATCGGGCTGTTCATGATGAAACAAGACTTCACAACCTCCCCCTCCCGCCGTGAGTTCCTCACCCGCTGCGGCATGGGCTTCGGCATGCTAGGGCTCTCGTCGCTGCTCTCGCAGGACGGCGCACTCGCGGCGTCGTCGCTCTCCACCGGCGGCCTCTCCGCCAACCCGATGCTCCCGCGCTCGCCGCACTTCCCCGCCAAGGCCAAACGCGTCATCCACCTCTTCATGAACGGCGGCCCGTCGCACCTCGATACCTTCGACCACAAGCCCGCCCTCGCGAAGTATGCCGGCAAGATGCTGCCGAACCCGAACCTCCGCACCGAGCGCGAGACCGGCGCCGCGTTCCCCACGCCCTACAAGTTTCACAAGTACGGCCAATCCGGCATCGAGGTCAGCGAGATTTTCAAGCACGTCGGTCAGCACGTCGACGACATCTGCTTCATCCGCTCGATGCACGCCGATGTGCCCAACCATGAACCCTCGCTCATGCTGATGAACTGCGGCGCCTCCGTCGCGGTGCGGCCCAGCGTCGGCTCGTGGATCACCTACGGCCTGGGCACCGAGAACCAGAACCTGCCCGGCTTCGTCGTCATGTGCCCGCGCGGCTACCCCATCAAGGACACGCAGAACTGGCAGTCCGCTTTCCTGCCCGGCGTGTTCCAGGGCACCCACGTCGACACCTCGCACCAGCAGATCGAGAAGCTGATCGAGAACATCCGGCCCAATGGAGTTGATCTCGCCGAGCAGCGCCGCATGCTCGACCTCGTACAGACGCTCAACCGCAAACACCTCGCCAAGCGTCCCGGCGAGGCGATGCTCGAGTCGCGCATCCATTCCTACGAACTCGCCTACCGCATGCAGATGGAGGCGACCGACGCCTTCGACATCGGCAAGGAGCCGCAGCACGTCCGCGACCGCTACGGCAACACCACGCAGGCCCGGCAAATCCTCATCGCCCGCCGGCTGATCGAGCGCGGCGTGCGCTACGTGCAGCTTTATCACGGCGAGGGCCAGCCGTGGGACAACCACGACGACATCGCGGTGAACCACCGCAACCTTGCCAACGAATGCTCGCAGGCGATCGGCGCCCTGCTCACGGACCTGAAGGAGCGCGGCCTGCTCGACGAGACGCTGGTGATCTGGGGCGGCGAGTTCGGCCGGACGCCGACGGTGGAGCTGCCCAAGAAGGGCGCCAACGCCGGCAAAATCAACGGCCGTGACCACAACCACTACGGCTTCACCGTCTGGATGGCCGGCGGCGGCGTCAAGGGCGGCACCGTCTACGGCGCGACCGACGAGTTCGGCTTCCAGGCCGTCGAAAACCCCGTGCATGTCCACGACCTGCACGCCACCATCATGCACCTGCTTGGGTTCGATCACGAGAAGCTGACCTACCGCTTCGCCGGCCGCGACTTCCGCCTCACCGACGTGCACGGCAAGGTGCTGCGCGACATCATCGCGTAGGCCGCACCGGCAGAGGGTGCCACGGGTCGGCTCGGCGACCCGTGCGGTTCATCGCGCGTCACGGGTCGCAGAGCCGACCCGTGGCACCACCCGCGCGGACCCAATCACTTCGGCTCGACGCTGACCCCATCTTCGATCTGATCGCTCGGGTGTGCGATCACGCGGTCGCCTTCACCGAGGCCGTCTTTCACTTCGGCCTCGATAGCCGTCTGCATGCCGATCTTCACGCGTCGCAGTTTCGCCTTGCCATTCTCCTGCGTGAACACCGCCCACGATTCGCCATCTCGGAAGAGCGCGCTGGTCGGCACGCGCAGCACATCGGCCTGCTCCTGGATCACGATGCGGGCCTCGATGCGGTAGCCGTCGCCGAGCGTGGCCCGGGCCTCGGGCGGGTCGACGAAATCGACGATGACGTTGACGCGCTGCTCCTCGACGCCGAGCGATGAGACTTTTGTGAAGCCCGACGGCTCGACCACGCGCACCCTGCCGCGCAGCGGCTGCCCGCCGCCCCAACGGTCGATGACGACCTCCGCGCCCTTGGCGATCTTCACCGCGTCGGTCGAGAGCACGTCGATCTCCGCTTCGAGGTCCGAAGCGTCGCCGAACTCGAGCAGCGGTGTCCCGGCCTGCACCACCGCGGAGCTTTCCTGAAAAACGCGCAGCACCCGGCCGTTGCACGGGGCGCGGATTTCGAAGTGCCCCTCCCCTGGCGAGCCGCCGTTGGCGGGCCGGGTGCGCACCAGCGCCGCCTGGGCCTGCGACAGCTCGAAGCGGGCGATCTCCTGCGCGAACTTGGCGGCATTGAGCTCCTGTGTCCGCACGCGCTCCATCAACTGGGCGTCGTCCATCTCCTTCTCGGTCGTCGCGCTCCGCTCGGCCAGTCCGCGCTGCTTCGCCGCCTCCTTCGTTGCCAGTTCCAGCATGGCCTTGGCTCGCTCGTGGTTGGGGCCGGCCTGCTCCACCGCGGCCTGCGACGCGTTCACGCGGGCCTCCGCCTCGGTCCGGGCACGGGCATCGAGCAGGTCCGGGTCGCGCGGCTCGATGGTCGCCAGCAGCGTGTTGGTGGTGGCGTTGTCGCCGGGCTTGAGCCCGATGCGCAGCAGCCGTCCGGCCAGCGGGGCGGAGATGACGTAGCGTTCCTTGATGCGCGTCTTGCCGTCCTCATCGACCGTCACCCGCATCGCCCCGCGCGTGACCTCGGCCAGATCGACCGGCACCGGCTTGGGCAGGAACGCGTAGACGATCATCGCGACGATCGCAAAAACAAACACGACAAACAACACTCGACGGAAGTTGCGTTTCATGGCTTTGTAGGGGGGCATTGCCCACCTGATCCAATCGATTGCGTCGTCATGGTGGGCGGTGCCCACTTACGGGAGGCACTATTCTTTCGATTTCAGCACGGAAACCAAGTCGAGGTGGTCCAGCTTCCGCCTGACCACCAGGCCCGAGAGCAGCGACGCGATCAGCACGACGGTGGCCGAGAACGCGAAGGTGCGCTGCGAGACGATGAGCGGGATGCGGAACATCTCGGTTTCCATGTAGCTCACCATGAACGCCGCCATGCCGAACCCGAACGCGAACCCCAGCGGGATGCCGATGAGGGTGAGGACGCCGAGTTCGCCCAGCAGGATCGCGGAGATTTCGCCGCGGGTGAAGCCGATGACGCGCAGCGTCGCCAGTTCCCGGCTGCGTTCCGAGAGTGAGATGCGGGCTGTGTTATAGACGACGCCGAACGCGATGATCGACGCGAAGATCACGTTGAAGAGCTGCATCCGCATCAGGTTCTCGCGGATGGTGTCGCGGAAGCTCTGCATCGCCGCCTTCTGCACGGTGACGCCGGCGACGCGCGGCGTCTCCTTCAGCACGCGATAAAGCTCATCGGTGTGCTTCGAGTCGACGATCAGGTACGCGCCGCTGTAGCTGGGGCCTTCGCCCATCATGCGGTGGACGGCGTCCAGCCGCATGTAAGCGTTCATGCCCGCGAGGTCGGCGACGAGACTGGTCACCGGCACATCGAGCACCGGCCGCTCGCCTTCGAGCACCTCGACGCGCGCCTGATCGCCGACACGCAGGTTCAACACCTCCGCGAGCTTCTGCGAAAGCACCAGGCCATCGGCGGGCATCGGGTGCGATCGCTCGTCGATGTCGAGCACGCGGTTGACCCGCGGGTCGGCGACCAGCCCCATGATGGCGACGCGCTCGGCGCGGTGGCCGTGGCGCAGGCGGACCGACACGGCACGGAACGGCTCGCTCTGCATCACGCCGGGCAGGTGCTCGACCTCGTGCAGCACCTGCGATGAACAGGTCTCGACGAAGCTGATGGTCATGTCCTGCCGCTGGGCGAGCACGAACTGGAACTTCATGAGGTAGTCGATGGCGTCGCGCGAGAACTGCCCGAGCACGAGCACCGCCCCGGCCATGGCGATGCCCAGGGCCGACAGGCCGGCCTTGACCGGCTTGCGCTCGAGCTGGCGCATGACCATGCGGGCGGCGGGCGTGAGAAATCGCTGGAAACCGAGGCGTTCGACGACCGTCGGACGGAAGTTGGCGGGGGGCTCGGGACGCATGGCCTCGGCGGGCGGGAGGACGATTGCGTGCCATACCGCACCGATGGCGCCGACCACGCCGGCACCCGTTGAGATGAGGATGCCCAGCGCGAAGATGCTCGGCTCGAGGCGGAAGTAGAAGATCGGGAAGCGGTAGATGACGGTGTACATCTGCGTCATGCCGCGCCCCAGCCAGATGCCCACGCCGGTGCCGAGCACCACGGCGACGGCGACAATGAGCAGCACGAACTTCAGGTAATGCCAGCCGACCTCCGCCTTGGTGTAGCCGAACGCCTTGAGGGCGGCGATCTGCTCGCGCTGCGTGCTGATGAGGCGGGTGATCACCACGTTGAGCAGGAACGCCGCGACGCTGAGAAAGATCGACGGCGCGATGGTGCCCATCGTTCGCAGGCCCTTGATCTCGTCGATAAGGAAGCGGTTGGAGGTCTGGTCCGCGCGGCCGTAGGCACCGATGCCGCCGTACGGCTCGGTGAGGCGGTCGAGTTGGAGCAGCACCTCCGGCTCGCTGGCGCCGCGCATCAAGGTGAGCGTGACATCGTTGAACGCGCCGTCCATGTCGTACGCCGGGGCAAGCTCGGTGTAGGCCATCCAGAACACGCCGAAGCGTTTGTCGTCGGGCAGCATCTCGCCGCTACGGATCTGGAGCACGTGCTCGGGCGACAGGGCGATGCCGACGATGTGCAGCTCCTGCCGCCGGCCGTTGATGATGGCGACGATCGAGTCGCCGGGCTGGAACCGGTGGGCATCGGCGAACGCTTCGTTGACCAGCACCTCGCCGCGCCGGCCGGGTTCGATGTATCGCCCTTTGCGCAGGTGCAATTCGTTGAGCCCAGGCCCCTGCCGGTCCGGGATGGAGACGATGTGCCCCACCGCCGGCTCGGCAAGGCCGGGCACGTCGAGCGTGACATCGACGGCGACGCGCGTCTGCACCCGGGCGACGCCGGGGATCGCGGCGATGCGGCCGGCGAGCGCGTTGGGAGCCCGCTTGCAATGGGCGAAGACGTGGGCGAAGCGGTAACGCTCGTAATAAGTTTCCTGCGTGAGTTTCAGCGAGGTCAGCGTGCTCTGCGACATCACGAACGTCGCCACGCCGCAGGCCATCACCAGCGCGATGGCCATCGCCTGGCCGCGCATGAGGTTCAGGTCGCGCAGAAGTTTGCGGTTCAGTGAATTCATGGCCGCGAAAAGTCGCAGAAGATACTAAAGCCTGGGCACAAAAAGGCATAAAGGCACAAAAGGCACAAGGGGAAGAAGAGGTCCGACATTTATGGTTGTTGCTTATGATTCGACATGCAATCGTTCCACCTTCCCTGCGCCGACCTCTTCTCCCCTCCCTTTTGGGCCTTTTTTTGACTTTTTGTGGCAAATGTCTCCGTTCGTTTTACCACCTCAAATCACCGACCGCTTTCTTGTGCTCGTTCCTGCGCACCTCAACGATCTGTCCGTCGGAGATCGAGACGATGCGGTCGGCCATGTCGGCGATGACGGCGTTGTGGGTGATGACGGCGGTGGTGGTGCCAAGCGTGCGGTTCACGCGTTCGATGACTTCGAGCACCTTGATGCCGGTCTTCACGTCGAGGGCCCCGGTGGGCTCATCGCAGAGCAGCACGTTGGGCCGCTTGGCGACGGCGCGGGCGATAGCGACGCGCTGCTGCTCGCCGCCGGAGAGCTGCGAGGGGAAGTGGTCGCGGCGCTCCTTCAGGCCGACGAGGTCGAGCGCCTCCACGGGGTCCATCGGGTCGCGCGAAATATCGGTGACCAGCGCGACGTTCTCCTTCGCGGTAAGGCTCGGGATCAGGTTGTAAAACTGGAACACGAAGCCGACGTGCGAGCGGCGGTATTGCGTGAGGGTCGCGTCATCGAAGGAGGTAAGGTCCTGGTCGAGGTATCGAACGGTGCCGGTGGAAGGCACATCGAGCCCGCCGAGAATATTGAGCAGCGTGCTCTTGCCGCTGCCCGACGGGCCGAGCAGGACAACGAACTCACCGGGGAACAGGTCGAGGTCGACGCCGCGCAGGGCCTGCACATCGACTTCACCCATGTGATAGGTCTTGGTCAGGCCGCGCGCGGAGAAGACGGGTTCGACGGCAGCAACGGGCATGAGGTCATCTTAGAACGGGATGTCGGGAAAGACCCGTCTCGTCCGCCCCGGCCGATTGGACGAGGGGCTGCCGAATTACCTCATCACGCCGTCCAACGGCTTTGCGATCCGGGGGTCGGTCTTCGCGAAATCCTCACCGAGCAGCGCCGCGACCGTCGCCGCGACCTGGCTCTGCGTCGCGGGTGTGTTCTCACGAACGCCGAGGGCGGGCGTGTCCGGGCCAATCACCGCGACCCAGCCGAACTCGCTTGTCTTGTTCTTCGTGCCGTGACCGGTCCACGTCCCGGGGTTGTCGCCGCGGCCGTGGTCCGTGGTGATCACCAGCGTCGTCTTGTCCTTGTACTTCGGCAACGACTGGCACGTCTCCCAAAGTTCGCGGATGTAGGCATCGCACCGGTAGGCCGCGTCGAGGTAGCAGTCGTAACGTTTGTCGTGGGCGAAGTCGTCGGTCTCGCCGAAGGCGATATAGAGCACGCTGACCCGCTGCTCCCTGATCGCGTCGAGTGCGGGGTAGTGGCAGAAAATGTCGAGGCACACGCCCGGCCACAGCGGCGGCATCTGGGCCGCCATCGCGTTGATCAGCCGTTGGCGATCATCTTTCGGATTGCCGTAAGGCGGCCCGGTGTCCGCCACCACGCGGATGCCGCTGCGCTTGTCGTTGATGATGAACGGAAAGACATCCCAGCAGGTGTAGGCCTCCACCTTGCCCTTGAAGCGGTCCTTGCCGTGCAGGAACTCAAGCACGGTGGTGTTCGCGTTGTATTTCTTACTGTTCGAGTCAATCTTCGGATCGCCGAAGCCGGCGAGCAGCTCGTTGTAGCCGGGGTAGGAGAAGTAGAGCCGGTTGGTGATGGTGACAGGGCTCTGCCTGTCGCGGTCGCCGAAGAGTTGACCCTGCTTCGCGAGCGTTCCCCACATGAACGGCAGCAGAGCCTCGCGCCGCGCCTCGGGGCTGTCGCGCCAGAACCGTTTGGTGAGTGCGGTCACGTCGCGCACGCCGCCAAAGTCCTTGTTCAAAAGCGCCTTGTCGGCCCCGGCGAACAGTTCCTGCGTGCGGAAACCGTCGTAGGTCACCAAGATCAGGTTCTGCGTCTTGGGCCCGTCGGCGCGGGCGGGCTCAATGGCAAGAAGGAAGATCAGGGAAAGAAAACAAACGGAGCGGGCCATGTGATGCTCCTGCTGGAAAACAGTGATGAACCCGGCTTAACCCGGTCATCAGATCGACCACTCGCCATCGATCGGATACCGCAGGCCCATGCTCATGCGGATGGCGTCCAGCGTCTTCATGATCGACAGTGTTTCGCTCAGCGGCATCACGTCGCTCTGCCGCTTGCCCGAGGTCAGGCAGCGCACCACCTCATCGGCCTGATAGTTGTAGCCGGTGCCGCGGATCGGGGCGGTGATCGTGCGCTCCTTCGCGCCCTTGCGATGCACCGTGATCGTGGTCGCCTTCCACCACGGGCTGTTCACGCGGATCCACCCTTCGCTGCCATAAATGATCGCTTCCTGAATCGTGTCGGTGCGCACGGCGGCGCTGAGCACGGAGAGTTGGCCGCGCTTGTGGTGCAGCACCATCGCGCTCTGTTCATCGACCATCGACTTGCCGACGTCGGCATCGCCGGTGACGCGGTCGGGGGCGCCGAAGATCATCGATGACAGCGCGACGGGATAAACGCCGACATCGAGCAGCGCCCCGCCACCGAGGTTGGGATCGAACAACCGGCCCTTGCGGTTGAACTCGGCGCGGAAGCCGAAGTCGGCCTGCAGCAGCCGGGGCTCGCCGATGGCGCCTTTCGCCAGCAGGTTGCGCAGCTCCGCCATCGCCGGGAGAAACCGCGTCCACATCGCCTCCATCAGGAAGCGGCGGTGCTTCTTCGCGGCGCCGATCATCTCGGCGGCCTGCGTCGCATTGATCGCGAATGGCTTCTCGCAGAGCACGTGCTTGCCGGCGGCGAGGCAGAGGATCGTGTTGTCGCGGTGCAGCGCGTGCGGTGTCGAGACGTAGACGGCATCGACCTGCGGATCATCCGCGAGCTGCTCGTAGGGCGCGTGACGCCGGGCCACATTGAAACGCTCGCCGAACTCGTCGGCACTTTTCTGCGAACGCGAACCGACGGCAACAAGCTTCGCGCCGTTAACGAATGACAACGCCGCCGCGAACTCCTTGGCGATCCGCCCTGTTCCCAAAATACCCCAGCGGACCGGTTGACGAGCCATAAGTAGACCCCGATAAATGCGAGGTGCAGAGAATAGCGGATGGACTGGGAAACGAAAGTCGAGAGGTAAGCGGCCTTCTCCTGCTTACTCCACGGTGGCGGCCCGACCGTTGTCGCTCGCGCCAAGCCCAAGCACGTAGGGCACCGCTTTCTCCGCCCATTGCCGCGGCGACTCGTAGGCGCCGGCGTCGGCCCCCATGGTGGAACGCAACATCTCGGTATCAATGATGCCGGGGCTCAGCGCCACCGCCGCCATGCCTTGCGGCAGCTCTTGCGAAAGCGACTGCGTCATGCCTTCGATCGCCCACTTGCTGGTGCAATACGGCGCGACATCGGGTGCGGTCGACCGGCCCCACCCGCTGCTGAGATTGACAATGACGCCGCGCTTGCGAGCGACCATCGCGGGGACGAACGCACGAATGACGTTGGCGACGCCCTTGATGTTCACATCGATCACATGGTCGAACTCACTGGCCGGCACCTTCCACAACGGCGCGTTCGGGTTGATGACCGCGGCGTTGTTGATCAGCAGGTCGGGCGGGCCGTGCTTCGCGAGCACTTCCTTCGCCCAGTGATCGACGGAGGCGGCGTCGGCGACATCAACGACCTGCCAGTCGTGCGGCGAGCCGTGCTGCTTGCGCAGCGCCTCGACATGTTCGCGCGACCGACCGCTGCCGGCGACGGTGTGACCGGCCGCGATGAAGCCATCGGCCCAGACGCGACCGAGGCCGCGGGTGGCGCCGGTCAGGACGATGAAGCGGGAATCTGGCATGAACAATCCTTGCTCAACCCCGGTGCCTGCTTACTTTTCACTCAATTTCACAAAAGCTCGAGGCGCCAATGCCACAAGCGCATCCAATAAAGCCGGCACCAGGCGCGCGACGTCCTCTCGTTCCTGCTTACGCGGTTCGCGAAGAATGATTGAGATGGGCAGGTGCTTCAGATTGTGCTGATGCTCGATTCCGGTGTCGAGAGTAATGAGTACGTCAAAACCGTCGGCGGCCGCCTTGCGCAATAGCTCGCCGTTGCGTAATCCGTTCCACCGCAGATAGGTCACGGTCGAAACATCATGGGCGGCAAGCATCCGCCTCACCGTGTGAGGAAAGTTTTCATCCAGTAGCACTTTCACGCGACGGCCTCGGCCGTTTTCACAAGCGAATGCTTGGCGTTCTCCAAAACCAGAAGCACCTGGTCACGCGCCACCGAGGGAAAGTCTTCGAGGAAGCCATCAACCGTATGGCCACCGGAAAGCCAGCCGAAAAGAAAACTCACCGGCACGCGCGTGCCGCGAAAACAAGGCGTGCCGTGCATGATTTCGGGGTCCATTGTCACGGGGTTCATGGCGCTCCTCTCAATCAGATGATCTGCGAGATCGGCTCCGCCCCCTCGACGCCGACGAGCTTCTGGTCGAGCCCGCCGTAGAAGTAGGAGAGGCGATTCGGGTCGAGGCCCAGTTGGTTGAGGACGGTGGCGTGCAGATTTTTCACATGGAAGCGATTGTCGATGGCGGTGCCGCCGAGCTCGTCGGTGGCGCCGACGCTGACGCCGGGCTTGATGCCGCCGCCGGCCATCCACATGGTGAAGCCGTAGCTGTTGTGGTCGCGGCCGGTGCCCTTGGCGTACTCGGCGGTGGGTTGCCGGCCGAACTCACCGCCCCAGACAATCAGCGTCGAGTCGAGCAGGCCGCGCTGCTTGAGGTCCTTCAGCAGGCCGGCGATGGGCTTGTCGGTGTTGCCGGCGTGGAAGTCGTGGTTCTTCTTCATGTCGCCGTGGGCGTCCCAGTTGTCGTCGTTGTGGCCGCCGCCGGAATAAATCTGGATGAAGCGGACGCCGCGCTCGACGAGCCGGCGGGCGAGCAGGCACTTGCGGCCGAAGTCCTGCGTGCGCTGCTGGTCGAGGCCGTACATCTCCTTGACGTGCTCCGGCTCCTTGGAGAGATCGACGGCCTCGGGAGCGTGCTTCTGCATGTTGTAGGCGAGCTCGAAGCTGGCGATGCGGGCGGCGAGGTTGCTGTTGCTCGGGCGGGCGGCCTGATGCTCGGCGTTAAGAGCGTTGAGATTGTCGATGATGCGGCGCTGGGCGCTGTCGGTCATGCCGGGCGGCGTGGCCAGGTCGAGGATCGGGTCGCCGGCGGCGCGGAGCTGCACGCCCTGGTACGACGCGGGCATGTAGCCGCTGGACCAGTTCTTCGCGCCGCTGATCGGTCCGCCCTTGGGGTCGAGCATGACGACGAAACCGGGCATGTTTTCGTTGACGCTGCCGAGGCCGTAGTTGACCCACGAGCCCATGCAAGGCGACCCGCTGAGGATGCGGCCACTATTCATCATGAGCATCGCGGAGCCGTGGATCGGCGAGTCGGCGTACATCGAGTGGAGGAACGCGATGTCATCGACGCGCTCGCCCAGGTGCGGGAACAAATCGCTGATCCACTTGCCGCTCTTGCCGTACTGCTTGAACTTCCACTGCGGGCCGACGACGCGGCCCTCGTTCTTCTTGCCGCCGCGTCCGAAGGTTTTCACCTGAATGGTCTTGCCGTCGAGCGGGTAGAGATTGGGCTTGTAGTCGAAGGTATCGACCTGGCTGGGGCCGCCGTACATGAAGAGGAAGATGACGGCCTTGGCCTTCTGCTTGAAGTGCGGCTCCTTCGGCGCAAGCGGGTTCTTGAACGGCGTGACGCCGTCAGCGGCGACGGCCTGCGCCGCGAGGAACTGCCGGTCAAGCATGCCCGCCATCGCGAGTCCAGTAAAGCCGGCCCCGGTTTCCCAGAGGAACTCACGGCGGGTGCGGCGGCAGAATTGGGACGAACCATTGTTTTGCATGGCGATTCCTTCAAACAAAACAAGACTCTCTTCGGTCAGTCGAGATACACAAACTCATTCAGGTTCAGCAGCACCAGGCACACATAGTCCAGCGCCTTCTCCGCTGCGATGCCGTCCTTGGTTTGCAGGTCGGTGTACAGCGTCACGCAGCGGGCAACCTCGCCGGCGGTCGGCGCTCGGCCGGTGACCAGGCGCAGGCCCAGTTTCACCTGCTCTTCAATCTTAGGGCCGCCCTCCTTCTTCAGCCGCTCGGCGAAGAGGGCCGCGTTCTTGTTGAAGAAGTCGCTGTTGAGCGTCGAGAGCGATTGCGTCGGCACCGTCGTCGCGAACCGCACGGCGCAGCTCGAGTCGGTGTCGGCGAGATCGAACGCACTCAGGATCGGTTCCACCAGCGAGCGTTTCACGAAGATGTAGACGCTGCGTCGCGACTGCTCCGCAGGCGGCGACTTGCCCCAGACGTTCTTCGGCTGCGACGAGGTTTGCAGCACCGAATCGGGCACCTCCGTATAAATGCTCGGGCCGCCCATCTTGAGGTTCAAGGAGCCATTTGCCGCAAGGATCGAGTCGCGGAACTCCTCGGCCGTCAGGCGGCGCATGTCGTAACGCCAGAACAAGTCGTTGCCGGGGTCGAGCCGCAGGCCGTCGGCATCATCGCTGGACGCCATCTGGTAGACGCTTGAGAGCATGATCAGCCGGTGCATCTTCTTCATGCTCCAGCCCTGGGCCACGAACTCACTCGCCAGCCAGTCGAGCAGCTCCGGGTGCGTGGGCTTCTCGCCGAGTTGCCCGAAGTCGTTGCTGGAGCGGGCGAGGCCCCGGCCGAAGTGGTGTTGCCAGAGCCGATTCGCCATGGCGCGCGGCGTGATCTGGTTGTCCTTCGACGTGATCCATTCGGCGAGGATGCGGCGGCGGCCGCTGGTGCTACGGCTGGTGCGCTCCTTCGCAATGACCGGGTCGGCGAAGCCCAGCACCAGCGGGAAACCGGGCTTCACCTCGTCACCTTTGGCGTGAACGCTGCCGCGGATCAACACGTGCGTCGGCCCCTGCCCCCGCTCCGACACCGCGAGCACCGGCATGCCCTTCGCCGGCGGCGGCGCCTTGCGGAGCTGCTCCGCCTCCTTCGTCAGCGCGGTGTAAGCCGCAAGCTGCTCCTTCGTCAGGAGCTTCTCGCCCTGCTCCTTGATCAGCGATGTGACCGTCATCGGCTCGTCGCGGTCGACGATGCCGACATCGATGTACTGCCCGCCGCCGGTGTGCTTGCAGTGCACCGCAATGATGTTCGATCCGATGTGTACGACATCAGAGGGTTTCACATCAAGCGGCAGCGAGATGTAATCGCGTGTGTAGCCCGTGAGCTTGGCGACCTGCTTGCCGTTGAGGTAAACCACCACGTCTTCATCGTGGTGGACACGCAGCGTCAAGGCCGAGGGGAGGTCCTTGAGCCCGAAAGCCCGGCGGAGCCAGATCCCATCGGTCTTCCACTCGGTCCGCACCACGGCGCCGGGCGTGCCGCGGACGCCGAAGCCCGCCTCGCCCCGCTGCCACTTCGAATCGTCATAAGACTGCGCCTGCCACATGCCTTCTGGGGCCTTCGTGGTGTAGCGCCACTCCTCGCCCTTCTCGCGGGCGTCGGCGGCGAGCACGCGGGTTGTGCGCGGCTGGGCCGCAAGCTTCTCGTCCACTTTCAGGCCGGCCTTCGCCGCGGCTTTGACGAAGACCTCTTCGATCGCCGCGATTTCATTGCGGACCTGCTGCGTGCGGGCACGGCGGCCGGCTTCCTCTTTCTCCGCCGCCGCCGCGGCCTCGGGCGTTGCGACCTCGACGGTCGGGCCGTTGCCGTAATCGGTGACATCGCCGAAGAAGGCGAGCAGGCGGTAATAATCCTTCTGCGGGATCGGGTCCTTTTTGTGGTCGTGGCAGCGGGCGCAACCGACGGTCATGCCCAGCATCACCTGGCTCGTCGTCGAAACGATGTCGTCGAGCACGTCGTAGCGGGCCTGCGGACGATCGGCGGGCTCATCGTCCCAGATGCCCAGCCGGAAATAACCGGTGGCGGTGATCGTCTCGGTGGTCACCACGTCGAGCTCGTCGCCGGCGAGCTGCTCGCGCAGGAATTGGTCGTACGGCTTATCCTGATTGAACGCGTTGATCACGTAATCGCGGTAGCGCCAGGCGAACGGCTTGGTGCCGTCGCGCTCGTAGCCGTTGGTCTCGGCGTAGCGCACGAGGTCGAGCCAGTGCCGGCCCCACTTCTCGCCGTATTGCGGCATCGCCAGCAGCTTGTCGATGACATTCTCAAACGCCTTCGGCGAACTGTCGGAGAGGAAAGCATCGACTTCGGCCGGCGTCGGCGGCAGGCCGATCAGATCGAAATAGGCACGGCGAAGCAGCGCGACCTTCGTCGCCGGCACCACGGGCTTCAGCTTGTTCGCTTGCAGCTTGTCGAGAATGAACGCATCGATCGGGTTGCGGACCCAGGGCGAATTGATGGCGGGCGTCTTCGGCCGTTGAAGCTTGCGATACGCCCACCAGTTCCGCGCGGCATCATCGATCTTGATCGGGCCTTCGGCGTGCGTCGGCGCGGCCGTGGTCTTGTCGGCCGGGTATGGCGAACCCATCTTCACCCACTTGACGAGCACATCGATCTTGTCCTGCGGCAGCTTCGCCTTCGGCGGCATCTGGTGATCGTCGTCCTTGTACGAGATCATCGCCAGCAGCAGGCTCTTCTCCGGCGCCTTGAAGTCGATGGCGGAACCGAGGTCGCCGCCCTTGATGAGGCCTTCGCGGGTGGTGAAGTTGAGGCCGCCCTTGACCTTCGCCTCGCCGCCGTGGCACTTGAAGCAGTTGTCGGTGAGGATCGGGAGGACTTCCTTCTCATAGAAGGCGACCTGCGCCGGGCTGGCCGGGCTGCCCTCGGCGGCCGCGGCGCGATCGGCAACGAGAGCGACCGCTGCCGCACCGAGCACGAGCGAACAACGCCACACCAGACGATTCCATCCGATCCCATTCATGCTGCGGTTCCCGCTACGAAGAAACAACGGCCCCAAGGGGGCGATCCGGTAAAGAGTAGGACGCGAAACGAAGCCCTTCAATGAACTTTCGGGTTAGACACTTGAACAAACCGGTCTGCGGCCCGCCTTGCCGCCGGACATAGCGGGACTACGTGATCTCATTGGGATTTGCGGTAGAATGGATACACGAACCCCATGACGCCCGACCCTCGCGCTGCAAATCACGACAAGAAATCCGGTCAGGCAGCGCGTTCGCCCCGCCGCACCCGCAAGCCGAAGCGCCGCCCCGGGCCGCCGCACGTCGCCCTGATCGTCGAGACCTCGCTGGCCTATGGCCGTGGGCTGCTCCAGGGGATTGGTCAGTATATCCGCGAGAACGGGCCCTGGTCCGTGTATCTCGAACAGCGGTCGCTCTACGATCCGCCGCCGCCTTGGCTGCACGGCTGGAAGGGCGACGGCATCATCTCCCGCGCCTCGGTGCCGGCGATGGCGAAGATCATCGTCGACACCGGCATCGCCACCGTCGACCTCAACGAAGAGGTGATCGGCCTCGGCCTTCCGCTGATCTACAACGACCACCACCTGATCGGGCGCATGGCCGCCGAGCACTTGCTCGAGCGCGGGTTCACGCACTTCGGCTACATCGGGTTCGAGGGCATCGAATGGTCGCGCCGCCGGCAGCAGGGTTTCGTCGCCACCGTGACGGCCCGCGGGTTCCGCTGCGAAGTACACGAGAATCCGCGGTCGATGTCGCGCCACGGCGGCCACCCGCGCTGGGAGGAGGAACTGGAGCGGGTGGCCCGCTGGGTCGGCGAGCTGCCCAAGCCGACGGGCGTCATGGCGTGCAACGACTTCCGCGCGGTGCAGTTGCTCGACGCCTGCCGTCGCGCCGCGGTGGCGGTGCCGGAGCAGGTCGCGGTGGTCGGCGTGGACAATGAAGACGTGGCGTGCGAGCTGTGCAACCCGCCGCTGACCAGCGTGATCCCCGACGCCGAGCGCATCGGGTACGAGGCGGCCCAGTTGCTCGACCAGCTCATGAAGGGGCAGAAGCCGTCGTTCCAGGAAAAATACGTCCCGCCGCGTGGACTGGTCACTCGGCAATCGACCGACGTCACCGCCATCAACGACCCCATCGTCGCCGCGGCTGTCCACTTCATCCGCCGGCACGCCTGCGACGGCATCGGCGTCGATGACGTCGTCGAGGCGTCAAACGTGTCAAGGTCCGTGCTCCAGCGCCGGTTCCGGGCCCTGATGACGCGCTCCATTCATGATGTGATCCTCGGGATTCGGCTGGAACGCGTGAAGCAACTGCTCACCGACACGACGCTGCCGCTGCCCGACATCGCCGACCGAACGGGCTTCAATCACAGTGAATACCTGAGCATGGTGTTCAAGCAGCGCACCGGGCAGACGATCACGGCATTCCGCCGTTCGCGGCTGATACAGAGCGCGGCGGCGAGCGACGCGGAAGATTGAGTGCGCTGGATGGGTGGTCGGGTGGCACGGGCAGGCCGCCGCTCGGGGCGGTTTGCCCGTAGGGAACTCGCCCGGCGCGCTGCCACGGGCAAACCGCGACGGACCGCGGCCTGCCCGTGCCACCCGATTCGCCGTCTCGATCCTCAATTAATCGGGATGATCCCCGTCTTGCGCACGAAGCCGACGCCCGTGACCTTCGTGCGGATCCGGCAGATCAGCGAGTCGGCGGTGATGTAAAGCACGCTGCCATCGTTGCCCCAACCGACGTTGGCCGTCGCCTGATTGGTGTCGAGCGTGGCGATGTGCTTCCCGCCTGACGTGAACACCAGCACGCCGCCCGGGCCCGTCGCCCAGAGGTTGCCGCCCTGATCGACCTTAAGCCCGTCCGGCAAACCCTTCACGCCCGGCCGAATCATCGGCGTCGCGTCGAAGAACACCCGGCCCTGGCCGAGCAGCCCGTCCGACCCCACGGGGTACGCCATCCAGACGGCGTGCGCCGGGTCGCTGTTGGCGACGTACAGCGTGCGCTCATCGGGGCTGAACGCGATGCCGTTGGGCCGCGACAATTCCTTCGTTAGCAGCGTCACCGTGCCGTCTTTGCCCAGGCGATAAACGCCCTGAAAATCGAGCTCTTTCTCCGGGTCCTTCTCGCCGCCTTCGAGGCCGTAGGGCGGGTCGGTGAAATAGATGTCGCCGTTGCTCTTGATCGCCAGGTCATTGGGGCTGTTGAAGCGCTTGCCCTCGTAGCGGTCGGCCAGCGTCTTGAAGGTGGGATTCAAGAGGGCCCCGAAAGTAGCGGAGCGTTCGAGCATGGCGAGCCGGCGGTCGCCGTGCTGGCAGAGGATGAGGTTGCCGTCGCGGTCGATCGCCAGGCCGTTGGACCCCGGCTCGCCGCCGCGGCGCTTGGGGCCGGTGTAGCCGGAGGGCTGGATCAGCACCGAAGCCTGCTGCTCCTCGCGCCAGATCATGACCGAGTTCTTCGGGATGTCGGAGAAGATCAGCGACTCGGCCTTCTGATTGCGGATCCAGACCGGGCCTTCCGCCCAGTCGAACCCTTCGTCGAGCTTTTCAATGCTGACCTTGGGGCTGACGAGCTCGTCGAACGCGGCGGGGTCGTAACGATGGATGATGCCGATGGCGCTGTAGTCGGTGAGAATGGGCTGATTACAACCCGGGAGCGCGAGAAGCGACGCGACGGACAGAGCCGCAATGAACGATTTCATCAAGCTTCCTTTCCTGCATTAAAAAAGGCCGAAACGGAACCCCCCTCAGTCTACACTCTCATCGCCGGGGTGCTGGCGCCATGAGGCTTCGATGCTGCAATCGCATGTCTACCCGCGCACGGTGCCACGGGTCGGCTCGGCGACCCGTGCGAGAAGACACGGGTCGCAAAGCCGACCCGTGGCACCGGTACATGCGATGGCCCTGGTGTCGATGCCGATTTGATCGACGCGACAATCCTGCGACGATGGCGGGATGAGCATGGATGAGCAACCCCCGCCCCGCCGGATCGCGGCCCCCCGCCTGGGGCCGGCCACCATCGAATCCCCCCTCGAGGCCGCCTTCGGCCCCGACGACGACAGCTACCGCTTCGTGCCCGACGGCGCCTGTGTCCGTGAGAACGCCGAGGTCGACGCGAGCCTGCCCCCCGCCGAGGGATTTCTCTTCGAGAAGGCCGGGCCCCGCGCAAAGCTTTACTTCGACCCCGCCCGGTCGCGAGCGGCCATCGTCAGTTGCGGGGGCCTCTGCCCGGGGCTCAACGCCGTGATCCGCTCGCTCTTCCTCGAGCTGCACCACAATTATGGCGTGCCGGAGGTGCTGGGCATCCGTTACGGCTACAGCGGCCTCAACCGCGACACGGGCCGCCCGCCGCTGACGCTCACCACCGAACTGGTGGCCGACATCCACCACGAGGGCGGCACCATCCTCGCCACCTCGCGCGGCGAGCAGTCCGTTCCCTCCATGGTCGAAACGCTCGACGCCTGGGGCGTCAACATGCTTTTCTGCCTCGGCGGCGACGGCACGCTGCGGGGAGCCCACGCGATCGCCCAGGAGGTCGGCAAGCGAGAACTGAAGATCTCCGTCATCGGCATCCCGAAGACGATCGACAACGATGTCCGCTTTTGCGATCGAACGTTCGGCTTCGTCACCGCCGTCGACCGGGCCACCGATGCGCTCTACTGCGCTCACGTCGAAGCCACCGGCGCTTTCCGCGGGATCGGCCTGGTGAAAGTCATGGGCCGTGACAGCGGGTTCATCGCCGCGGTCGCCGCGCTGGCGAGTCAGGATGTCAATTTCGTCCTCGTCCCGGAAGTGCCCTTCGAGCTGCACGGCGAGCACGGCCTGCTGGCGGCGCTCGACAAGCGGCTCGACGCCCGGCAGCACGCCGTCATCGTCGTCGCCGAGGGCGCCGGGCAGAACCTGTTCGCCGAGGCCCGCAAAGATCGCGATGCCTCGGGCAATCTCAAGTTCCACGATATCGGCCCCCACCTGAAGCAGACCATTAGCGACCATTTCAACACCGTCGGCAAGCCGGTGAACATCAAATACCTCGACCCCAGCTACCTCATCCGCGGGGCTCCGCCCAACACCGAGGACCGCCTGCTCTGCGATCAGCTCGCGCGGCAGGCGGCCCACGCCGCCTTGAGCGGAAGGACCGACCTTGTGGTCTGCACGAAGAGCGGCCGATTCATGCATGTGCCCATCGCGATGGCGGTGGCGAGTAAGAATCAGATCGACCCCCGGGGCGAACTCTGGACGGCGGTGCTGTCGGCGACGGGGCAGCCGGCGTGCTTTCGTAGAGCAGATTGAAGACGATCGCAGCGGGTGCCACGGGTCGGCTCGGCGACCCGTGCTTAAGCTTGCCGCATCACGCGTCTCGGAGCCGACCCGTGACACCGAAACGACCCGCACGATTCGGCTTCCGCCATCAGCCGGCCGCCGACAATTCAATCAGGTCCTGAAGTATTTAGTCGCCCCTAGGCGATTCATGATGTTGCATAGGCCCTTTGGCCATTTCCCGGCGTTGCCATTTCCGACTTGATCAAAGCACATTTCTCACGGCGACAGTCGAGCCAACGTCCGATAGGTGCGCGGAACCCCCCGGCTTAACCTCCACTTGTCGCCGATTCGCAGGGCAGGAGCACTTGGTGAGCGGTTCACCGGTGACTTGCGACTGACTTCGGCTCAGCCAAGGAGTTCCTTTTTATGAAGAATCACCGCTTCCCGATCGCTGCGTCTCTGTTGTTTGCCATGGCCGTCCCCGCCTTCGCTGCCGAAGACCCCAAGAGCCCCACCGACACGACCCGTCCGGGCATCACCAGCAGCACCGCCAGCCAAGGCAAACAAGTCACGCTTACGGGCAAGGTCGTTGACCTTCACCATTACTTCACCGGACAGAAGGACTCGTCGTCCACCACCCCTGGGACCATCAAGCCCGACAGCACCAGGCCCGGCGCCGGCGACACGCCGCGTACCGGCACCACCGATGCCACCCGCCCCGACTCGACCCGCACCGATGCGTCGGCCAAGGCCGACAAGATGATGAAGCAGCAGTACATGGCCCTGACAAATGCGTCGATGGCCAGCAGCTCCGCGACCGGCGCCGCCGCCGACCGCACCAGCGTCTCCGGCACGATCATCCTTTGCTTCGCCGAGGCACCCAGCGTGTTCGCCGTTCCCCGCAACGACGACACCATCAAGAGCCCCAGCGACACCAAGAGCCCGACCGATCGTCCGGGCACGACCCCCGGCACGACCGACCGCCCGAGCACCACGCCCGGCAGCACGACCGCTGACCGCTCCAGCGACAACAGCCAGTGGAAAGACAAGCAGTGCCAGGTGACCGGCACCCTGTTCGAGAAGGACGGCATCAAGTTCCTCCTCGTCTCCAGCGTCAAGCATGGCAGCGACACCGGCAGCAGCACGACCCGCCCCGGCACGTCGACCCCCGGCACCGACAACAAGTAATTCAATACGCCTCGACAATTGAATAAAAAAATCAGGCGCATCCGCTGACGCGGGTGCGCCTGATTTTTTTTGAGAGAGTAACCGAGCCGGACGGTTAGAGCAGAACCAATCCAATCTAGCGTTTGCCTTCGGTGCCACGGGTCGGCTCCGAGGCCCGTGTCTGGTACGCGTCACGGGTCGCCGAGCAGACCTGTGACGCCCGCTACGATTGCCTTCAGTCTGCTCTAATTCTTACAGGGCCGTGCTGGGATGCTCGCGCGGCGCTCCCGTTACGCGACTCTCATCGAAAGATTGACTCAGCTTGCGTACATGCTGCCGCGCTCGCCCTTGACCTTCTCGCGCTTGAGCTTGCCGCCCGCGACCAGCTTGCCGAGCATGATGTCGGCTCGGCCGTTGCGGCCCGACGATGTCCACTTCTTGTTGATGTCCGACGTCGACAACTGCTTGGCCTTCACCAGCTCAATAAGAAACTGCTCGGCGGTCATCCCGTCCGGGGCGGTGCCGCGGCGGCGGCGGCGGCGCTTGCGGCCACCCACCTTGGCGGCCGGCGCAGACGCGGCGGCCCCGGCGACGGCGGACTTCGGCGGACGACCGGGCCGACCGCGGCGCGGGGCGGGCGACGGCGTGATCCCCAGCGACTGGAATGTCGAATCGATCGCGGCGATCGCGTCCTGGTGAGTCTGACGCTCCTGCTGCAGGCGCCGGATCAACCTCTGCAGTTCGGCTACGGTGGCGGATGAAGACATTGAATGCTCCTATGGATGTCGCGGACCCTGTTGCACTGCGAAACTTTTCGCGAAAGCAACAATAACAATATCTTCCGCAAATGACAACATCGGCTAGATATATCAATCTTGCCGCGGGGCCCGATCTATAGGTGCAATGTAGAGGCCGCCTGTCTTGTGTATTTCAACACCATCAGCGAAATCGACGGCGGCCCGCGAAAAAACTACAAGCGCGTCGCCGGCTCAGCCCTTCGGTTTCAGCTTGGCATACTCCGCGGCGAGGCCGTCGTGCTTCTGCTTGAGCGGCGCGACCTCGGCGGCGGCTTTTGCGGCGCCGTCGCGGGCCTGGGCGGCGTCGGCGGCGGACTGTTTCGCGGCCGGCTCCAGGGCCGCGAACCGCTTGGGGTAATCGTCGGCGGCGGCCTTGGTCTTGGCCAGCGCATCGGTCGCCGCCGCCATTGTCGCCTGAGTCTGCGCGATCACCGCCGGCTGGCCATCGACGAGCTTCTGCGTGGTTGCCGAAGCTGCATTGGCGGCGTCGGACGCGGCCTTCGCCTGCTCCATCGCGGCGGCCATCGCCTTCACTTTCAATTCGACGGCGGCGGCGCCCTTCCTGGCGGACTCCGCGCTGGCGGCGGCGTCGGTCGCCGACTGCTGCGCCTTGGCGGCGGCCTCGGTCAATTCCGGCGCCTCCTTCATGATCTCCGACGCCGCCTTCGCCTTCGCCGCCGACTCGGCGGCGACCCGGGCGCTCGCCTCGGCGGCGGCCACCGCCTCGAGCGCAACCTTATGGACATTCTGCACAGCGGCGAGTTGCTGCGTGGCCTGCGCAAGCGCCGCCGTCTTTGCTGCCGCATCCGCCTGCTTGGCGGCGAGGTCCGCTTTCATCGCCGTCAGTGCAGCGCCGGCGGCGTCGAAAGCCGCCTTCGTCTTGTTCATCTCGTCGGTCCGCGCCGCCAGCACCGCCGGCGCGTCGGCCATCGCCTTCTTCACGCCCTCGAACTCCGCCGCGGTCTTGGTGGCGATCGCCTGAAGCTGATCGGCGCGGGATGTCATCGCTTCGGCGTTCGCCTGCTTCTTCTCGAGTTCATCGGCGGCCGCGAGCACCTGCACGTTGAACTGCCCTGCCTTCCACTTCGCCAGGGCCTTGTCAATGGCGACGACCTGGGTGGCGGCTGAAGCCGCCGCGCCTTGAGCCGCGGCCATCGCGTCGTTGGCGGCCTTGAGCTGCGCCTCGACGGGAGGTACGGCCTTCGTCGAGACATCGGCGGCGGCGACCGCCTTGGGGTGCGCATCGGCGGCGGCCTTCATCGCGGCATCAGCGGCCGCGAGCGCGGCGGTGGCATCAGTCTGTCCTTTCTGCGAAGCGGCCAGCGCGGCAGCCGATTGATCCATCGCCACCTTCGCGGCCTGCGCGGTGACGGCGGCGGTCTTTGACTTCGCATCGCTCTCCGCCTGCGCGGCCTTGGCGGCGGCGAGTGACGCGGCCGCCTGGTCGGCGAGCGCTTTCGCCTGCTTCGCCGCTTCGGTCGCGGCCGGGGCGCCCTGCATCGCTTCGGCCGCGGCCTGCGCCTTGGCGGCGCCATCGGCGGCGGCCTTCGCCGTCGCATCGGCGGCGGCCACCGAGTCGCTCGTGTTTTTCAGCGCAGCCAGCGCCGCCGCCAGCGCCGTCGCCGCCTGCTGATTGGCGGCGGTCTTCGCCGTGGCGTCCGCCTGCTTCGCGGCGACATCGGCGTTCGCCTTGTCGCGCGCCGCGGTGGCATTGGCCAGGTTCGACTTGGCGGCTGCGAGCGCGGCCTCGGCGGCCTTCGCGGCGGCCTGCGTGTCGGCCGCGTTCTTCTGCGCCGCCGCCAGCGCAGCCGTCATTGCGCTTGCATTCGCCGTTGCCGCGGCGTGCGAAGCGGCAAGCTTCTCTTGATTCGCTTTCGTTTCGGCGAGCCGCTTGTTGTCCGCATCGAGGCGCTGCGCGAGCGTAGGCGGGTTGGCCGCCAGCGTGCCCAGCGATTTGCCATCGACGGCGTTCCACACGCGCACCTCGCCGGCCCAGTCGGCGCCGATGACGCGCGCGTGATCATGGGTGATCGCCGCGTGCAGGGCGAGGTCGCCGAACACATCGAACGCCCGCTGCTGTCCGCCGTTGCCGTCCCACAGCTTCACGACCTTGTCGCGCCCCGCGCTGACCAATCGGCCGTCGTGCGCGAACTCGATCGACGCCGCGCCGCCGGGATGGGCCGCCCAGTTGCGGACGCGCGTGCCGTTGTTCATCTCCCACAGCATGACCTGGGCGTCTTCGCCGCTGGTGGCGACGAGATTGGAGTCGTCGCGCCACGAGATGTCGGTGATGCAGGCGGTGTGGCCCTTAAGGTCGTAAAAAAGGTTGCCCGAGTGCGCCTCCCAGACAAAGCCGCCGCCGTTGCGGTCGCCGCTGGCGAGCAGCACGCCGTCGGCGCTGAACGCGAGGGCGGTCACCCAGTCGGTGTGCTTCTTGATGGTGTGCAGCAACTCGCCGGTGGAGGTCGAGTAGATGCGGACGAGCTTGTTGCTGCCGCCGATGGCGATGTGGGCCTGGTCGCCGGAGATGTCGGCCGCGAGCACGGCGTCGTACTCATCGCCGACCTCGGTGATGCGCTTGCCGGTGGTGACGTCGAAGAGCACGACCTTGCCGAGCTTCGCGCCGACGCCGCCGCCGACGAGCAGCAGGCGACCGTTGCGCGAGAACTTCAGAACATACGGGAAACCTTCGGGGAACGAGAGGATGCCCTCGATGTCGAGCGTGTCGGTGTTGTAGAGCAGCACCTGCTTCTGGCCGGCGACGGCGACGAGCGGGGCCCACGGGCTGGCGGCCAGCGCGGTGATCGCGCCGGGCTTGCCGGTGCTCATCACCGGTTCGAGAAGCAGGTCGCCGTTGGGCATCGGCGGCGGACCTTCGGGGCGGCCGGCGGTGACCTTGATGGCGAGGTCCATCTTCGGCTTCTTGCTGACGAGCGCCTTGGCGCCGGCGTTCTCGAGCAGGCCGCCCTCGATCCACTTCTTAATCACCGCGAGCTCGGCGTCAGGAATCTTCGGCGCCTTCGGCGGCATCTTCGGTTCTTCGATGTGGTTGATCAGCTTCCAGATCAGGCTGCCGTTGAGGTCGCCCGCCGCGACCGCTTCGCCGCTGCCGCCGCCGGTCATCAGGCCGCTGAACGTCGCGAGGTCGAGGTCGCCCTTCTTCTTGTCCGTGCTGTGGCAGGTGAAGCAGTGGTTGCGAAACACCGGCACGACATGATCGTCGAACGTCACCTTCTCCTGGGCCAGCGCGAACGGCGCGGCGCCGGCGACGACAGCGGCGGTGAGAAACGTGCGGATACGGATGGCGATACTGCGATTCATAAATCAAATTCCTCTGCGACAACGTGAATCAACCACAGATGAACACAGATAAACACAGATGAGACGACCAAAACACGATCTTCAAATCCTTGACTTCTGTCTTTCCTATCTGTGTCCATCTGTGTTCATCTGTGGTTCCATTTCTTAGTGATTAAAGATGAATTCCTTCGTATTCAGCAGCGCCCAGAACACATCCTCCAGCGCCGCCGCCTTGTTCGCTTCCGGCTCGACCTGCTTCATCAAGTCTTCCATCTCCTTCGCCGAAGGCTTACGGCTGACCGCCCGGACGTAAAGGTCTTCGATGATCTGCTGCGGGGTCTTGCCCTCCTTGAGCAGCTTCGCGACCACCCCGCCCTGCGGGATGCGGCCGTTGACCGTGTCGCCCAGCAAGAGGTGCAGCGCCTGCGAGAGGTTCGGCTCCATCACCACTTCACAGGAGCAGACCGTGTCGCGCTTGGCCCGGCCGAAGGTCGTCAGAAAATAAGTTGAAGCGTTGCCGTCGGCGATCTGCACCGCCCGGGCGCCCAGCGGCAAACCCTGGAACTTGTTCCTCGTCTCGGTCACCTGTGAGATCACGTCGAGCAGCAATTCAGCACGGACACGTCGGATCTCGGCGTGCGAGAAGTTGGTCGTGTCCAGCTTGTTGGTTTCATTCAGCTGTGTCGACAGTTGATACGTCCGCGACTTGCAGATATCGCCGACGAGCTTCTTGAAGTCATAATTATACTCGGTGAATTTCTTGGCGAGCTCGTCGAGCAGCTCGGGGTTCACCGCGGGGTTGCTGATGCGCACATCATCGACCGGCTCGATGATGCCGCGGCCGAGGAAGTGGGCCCAGACCTGGTTCGCAAGGTTGCGTGCAAAGTAAGGATTCTTCGGCGACGCGAGCCACTCGGCGAGCACCTGCCGGCGGTCCTTGCCGTTGACATCAGGCACCTCGGCGCCCAGGAACTTCGGCTGCATGACGGCGTTACCCACCGGATTCCGCACGTCGCCGCCGCCGGAGTTGAAAATGATGCGCTCGCGCGGGTCCTCGGCGCTCTTGCGGCCGACCTGCGAGAAGAACGCGGCGAAGCTGTAATAATCGTCCATCGTCCAACGGTCGAAGGGATGATTATGGCACTGGGCGCACTGCATCCGCATGCCCATGAACACCTGCGCGACGTTCTCGGAAACCTTCAGCGTCTCCTGCTCGATCTGATAATAGTTGGTCGCGGGATTGGTGAAGGTGCCGCCGCTGGCGCCGAGCAGCTCCTGCACGATCACGTTCATCGGCACGTTGCCCGCGATCTTCTCGTTGAGCCAGTTGAAGTAAAGCAGCGTGGACTTGTAGCTCATCCGCTGGTTGCCGTCGCTCCTGATCTGGAGCAGCTCGGAGAACTTCATCACCCACATCTCGACGAACTCCTTGCGGCCAAGCAGTTCATCGACGAGCAGGTCGCGCTTCTTCGGTTCCTTGCTGGCGGTGAAGCGGTCGTACTCCTCCTTGCTGGGCAGCACGCCGACAATATCCAGATAAGCGCGGCGGAGGAACACTTCGTCCGTGCAGATGTCCGAGGGCACGATGCGGAGTTTCTTGTGCTTGTTGAAGTTCAGGGTGTCGACGTAATTGTTTTCAGGAACATTCGGCCACTCGTACTTGATGCCCTTGGGGATCACGATGACCTGCGAGCCGACGGTGAAGGTCGCGAAGCGGGCCATGACGAACGCCTCGCCGCGCTGGCCGGCGGTGACGTTGCCGTCGAGGTCGATCTTGGCGGAGCCTTCGTTATTGGAAAGGAAGAGCGCCAGCTTGGTGACGTCGCGTTTGGAGCCGTCGGAGTAGGTGGCGCGGACGGTCATGCGCTGCCTGGCGCCCTCGCCTTCGAGCACCGCCTGTTTCGGGAGGATCTCCATCGACACCGGCTTGATCACGTCGTCGGCGTCCTTGGGGGTGCCGGCCTCGAGCCAGCGGACCAAGGCGTGGTACTCGTCGCTGCCTTCCTTGAAGCGCTCGCCGCCGGTGTGCGGCACCTTGCCGATGCTCTTGAGCACCATCAGCGACTCGGCGGGCAGCGCCAGGTTTGCCCGGCGGACGGCCATCTCGCGGGTGATGCGGAAGTGGTCGCCATCGGGGTCGTAGCCGAAGAGCGAGAGGCGGAAGCCGTCCTTGCCGCGGGCGGCGCCGTGGCAGGAGCCGGTGTTGCAACTGGCGCGGAGGAAGACCGGCATCACGTCATTCTTGAAGCTGATGGGCCGGTCGTTGGCGGCGTCCTTGACGTCGACGGGGACGTTGATCGCGTGGCCGCCGTACTCGACCTTGAGTTCGGTTTTGCCATCCGCAGCGGGCGTGATCCAGTTGCCGGCCATCTTCACCAGCGCCGGGTTGGCGAAGGTATATTTCGCCTGATCGGTGACATCGAGGGTAGTGCCGTCGGCGAAGGCGGCCTGCACGACGATCGACTGCCGGTCGCGCGAAGTGACGAGGCTCACGTCGCCGGGGAAGACCTCGACCTTGGTGAGTTGCTTGTCGGCGAGGGCGGGGGTGGCAAGGACCGCCATCAGGCAAATCATTATCGACGAAATATGCATTTTCATGGCGTGTCCGCAATTAACAGGTTGGAAACAACTTCCTTTAACGGCTGAATCTTGTTTTCGAGCACGAACCAAATCAGATCGTGGTCAAGCTCCGAGTAATGATGCACCACGATGTGACGAAAGCGAATGATGAACTCATATTCGGGAATCCGTGCGGCTGTCGCGGGGTGCCTGCCTGCCAACTGATACAGGGCCTCGCCCACGTTGCTCAGTGCCCTTTCAATCGCCAGCCGAAACTCCATGTTGCTATCGTAATCCGCTCGCGTCCGTCCAGCCGGACAGGTGAGCAAGAATGAATAATACGTGAGCATGTCGGACAGCAGCGACTTTTCATCACGCGGCGGTCTCGGCATAAATGGACCTTCGATACTGGTTGATCGACTTGATCATGTAAGGGTTCTTTAGTGCCTTCTCCTCAATCAAGTCCACGTGCCGTCCATACAACGCTTCGAGATCCATCAACAATCCCATGTACTGCTGGAAAATATCCATCCCCGGCGCGGGCTTGTTGAACGTCACCAGAAAGTCAAAATCACTCGTCTGCGGGTCCCATTGATCCGTCGTCGCCGAGCCGAACAACTCCAGCCGCGCCACGTGATACTTTTCACACAGCGCGCGAAGTTCGGTCATCTTGGATTCGATCAGTGCGTTCATGGCTAATCGTAGGTCGAATCCGGACGATTCGGCGGACCTCATCATCCGGCTTGGCGGTGCGGGATTACTTCTCCTGCTTTGCGCGTTCCTCGGCTTCGAGGCGGAGTTTTTCGAGGCGTGACAACACCTTCGGC
>Ga0163150_10001432_pt1 | contig 40244 bp, 54 predicted proteins | sample OliLakLV19P2IB_FD_148628 | JGI IMG/M metagenome (GOLD analysis project Ga0163150, IMG submission 148628) | Freshwater microbial mat bacterial communities from Lake Vanda, McMurdo Dry Valleys, Antarctica - Oligotrophic Lake LV.19.P2.IB | ecosystem: Environmental > Aquatic > Freshwater > Lake >... | reverse complement strand
CAATAGAAATCCGGATTGCTACCCTGGTCATCATCGCTATTGCCGGCCTGGGCTATTTTGCCCAATCCCATATTAACCAGCAGGTTCACACCGTCCGAGCAGAAGCCAACACACAGGTGGAGCAGACGCAGTCCGAATTAACGGCCGTTTTGGCCGCTAAGACCCTATCTGACGAAGACAACGAACGGCTCCGGCAGCGCTTGGAAAATACGACCTCCAAGGCCACCCCGGAGACCGTCAAGGCCGTCAGCCGCTATTACATCAAGAAATACTTTGGAGATGAAGCCGACTACGCGGAAAAGGTGTTTACCTGCGAGAGCGGACTGAACCCACTGGCTATAAACAAGAACACCGATAAAGCCAGGTCCACCGACCGGGGGATCGCCCAGCTCAACGATCACTGGCAGAAAGCCAGGTTCGAGAAAATGATGGGTGTGCCGTTCGAGGTTGGGGCGCACGATACGGACTTGAATCTGCGCTATGCAAAGTGGCTCTGGGATAACTCCGGTCCTGGTATGTGGGTTTGTACGAGAATCGTGAAATGAGTAGACAAGACTGGTTGCTAATTATCGGGGCAATCGGCGGATGGGGACTGATCTGGATGTCGGTGCACAACGGACTTCGGTCATTAGCCCAGCACTAGACCATACGGAAGACACCCGAGCAATTTTCCTTTAAGCAGGCAACCGTCAGATCCTTGACGCCCGCCCGAAAGACGCACGGCTTGGCCTTCAAACACGGGTCGGCCTGGTACTTCAGAAGAGAACTCGAACCACGCGCCTTGCCGCGGTCCGGTGAGAACCACCAGGCGTCGGCCTTGCCCATCCCCTTGGTGTCGCCCGGCTTCACAAAGTCACCCTTGGCGTGCTCCGGCTTCGCATACCCCATGCTGGTCATCAACGCCTCGAACTGGCCGTCTCCGGGCTTCCAGTGCGCTCCCAGACCCAACAGCGGGTGCAGCCCAACCTCTTCACATAACTCGACAAATTGCTTGGAATGAAAGCCGCCCTTACAGCTCTTGAACGGCTCACCTTTGAACCGCTCTGAGCCGGCGTTGGCTCCGGTTTCCTGATAGAGGTGGACCGTTTCATGGAGCAGCGATTCGGCGTGCTCCCACATTGGGCGGTGGAGGTACTTGGCGTTAATCGAGATTTCCCAGGGCAGACCAACGGCGTTGGGGATCAGCCGGTAGGCGGCGAGGGTGTCAACGCGGAGATCATCAATCGCGATGACGGCCTGGGGTAGACGGGCTTGGCCATCAGTGGGGGCGAAGAGGAAGCGACGGAAGCTGTCGTAGAGGGTGTACAGCTCGTTGGCGTTGTCGCGGTGGGTCCAGTCCTTGCTGGCTTCTGACCCAACGTAGCCGCGAATGGTTTTGTTTGGAGCTTCCTTTGAAGTCATTGTTGACGGTATTCTACCATATTGTGTTTTGTATACTATATTGATACTATTCTTGTATGTCAAAGACACAAATACATATCGTAGTACCTGTTGAAATGCTTGAACTGATAGATCAATGCGCTGCCGCGTTATTAATGACCCGTTCAGAGTTTATCCGCGACCTTCTACGCAGAGAGATTGTGGAGTTCGAGAATCATGAAGAAAATCACGTTAACTAAAGGTTTCGAGGCGATTGTTGACGATGAGGACTACGAACGCCTTGTATGGTTGAAGTGGCACGCCTCAGCTATTACTCCCCCGAACAATGCCTACGCTAATCACACATTACTCGCCAACGGCAAGCGATTTCGCGTGCTGATGCACAGGCTCATCATCGGAGCACCGCCAGATGCCATGGTTGATCACATCAACGGCAATCCTCTGGATAATCGGCGCTCTAACCTCAGACTTTGTGACCGATACACAAATATGGCTAACCGGAAGTGTTCGATTCTCAGCACTACTGGGATCAAGGGAGTGAGTTACGAACCAAGGGTGAAATACAAGCCGTGGCGAGCGAGGCTACGCTACCACAATAAGAGCTATTCCCTCGGTGGGTATGCAACCGCTAAGGAAGCAGCATTGGCCTACGACAGAAAAGCTAGAGAACTTAGTGGAGAATTTGCACTTTTGAACTACCCAACCTCACGGTAATTCAACATACCGCTTGGTTGTGAGACAGTTTAACATAACGTGTAAAACGCCTTCATTTAAGTGAGGTCTAGGCGGGCAGCCATTTGCGGGTAATCCACGACGCCTGACCGGTAATCAGGGTGACGGTTTCACTCCCGTGGGACGAACATGCCGATGTTTGTCCAATGGTAGTGAACTTTTCGGTCCGTAGGCTGGTCTGAACCTGGATTGAGGGCACTTCTCCAGGCGTGATCACTACCTTTACATCGAGCGCGGCGAGCGCCAACCGCTTCATCTCGTAGTCAAACGAACCTAACGCCTGGCGCATCGCCCGGACGTGCTCCACCGCCGCTGCCTGGTTTTCGGCCGAGCGTTTCAAACCTCGTTGCCGGAGCCGCAGCTCGGTCACGTCTTTGCTCAGCATCTCCTTCTGCTTTTTGAGTAACGCCGTCTCCTGCTCGATTTTGGCTTTGTCCAGATTTGGGTCCCGGTAGGCCCGAATGATTAGAACCTGTTCGGCGTCGAGGCGATCAAGCCGCTTTTCTTTGAGCTTGATCTCAGCGGTCAGGCTCTCATTGACACCGTCCTGGCTGGCCAGCTGCAACAGAATAAGGTCGGGGTTGTCCAGAATCGTTTTAATGTCACCCCAGACGTGCTCTTCGATGGGAATGGCCGGCAGCTCCTTGGCCTTACAGATCTTCGGGCGGTAGTGCGCCCCGAGGGTCCCAGCGCAGCGATAGTAGTGGTGAGGGCCGTATTTGCCCTTGACGGTATGACCGCTCATCGGCGACGAGCAAAAGGCACAGCTCAAAAACCCGGTCACCAGAAAATCCCGTCCCTTGCGACTGACCGGCCGGAAGTGCGGGTTGTCGAGCCGCTGAGCCGCTGCGGCGAACAGTTCGTCAGACACGATGCGCGGCGAGGCCCCGATGATCTCAACCCAGGTTGCCGGGTCGGTCTTCATGGTCCGGGACCGCTTGCCATCGACCTTGATCCACTCCCGGCGGCCGGTGTAGGTCCGCCCGGTGTAGACATCGTTGCGCAAAATATTCAAAACGGTCCTAGGGTTCCACAGCTTGCCACTCAAGCTGGTGACGCCCCGTTCGGCTAGTTGGTTGGCGATGTAATGGGTGCTCTTGCCACTGGCCGACTGCTCGAACATCCAGCGCACCACGACGGCTTGCTCCTCGTTAATCGTCCGGACGCCGGTGTCTTTTGAGTAGATGTAGCCATAGCAGCCAATGTTGGTGCCGTGGGGGATTTTGCCGGCCTTGGCACGTTCGATTTTGCCGCGGCCGGTACGTTCGGAGATCTTCTCGCGCTCGAGCTCGGCCATGAACGAGCGCAACGCCAGCACCATCCGACCCATCGGATTCGACTCAAACTTTTCGGTGACAAAGTCGAGGGTGACGCCGTGGGTTTCGGCTTCATCGAGCAGGATGCCGACGTGGTTCTGGTTGCGGCTGAGCCGATCCACCGCGTAGGCGATGACCGTATCGAGCGCCTTATCGCGCATCAGTTTGCGCAGCTTGTGCAGCCCGGGGCGGTTGAGGATGGCCCCGGAAGCCGTGTCGGAGATGATGTCCTGCACCACCACCCAGCCTTGCTCCTTGCAGTATTTCTGGATAGCCTCGCGCTGGCTCTTGAGGCTGATCAATTGACCCAAGAGAGTATAATGTGCCAATAGCCCAATTGAATGTCTAAAGAACGCTCCGTCCCAGAAAAAGCCATCCAAGCCCAGATTCTTCAGTACCTCGCCTATTCCGATGTCCTGGCCCAACGCAACAACGCCGGCATGCTGCGCGCCTCGTACATCACCAAAGCAGGGGCGGTCCACGACCGGATGGTGAAGCTCGGCACCGCTGGCTGGCCCGACGTCATCGGGATGCTTGGCACCACCTACGGCAGCCACGCCGGCCAGTTCCTCGGCATCGAAGTCAAACGCCCGGGGAATAAACCAACCGAGATCCAAACGATGAAGCTCGATCAGATCACCGAGTACGGCGGCCTGGCCTTCTTGGCCTGGTCTCTCGACGATGTTGTTGCCAAGCTCGAACCGCTGCGCACCGGCACCAGCTACCGCAACTTCAAGCTCAATCAGCTCCGTCAGGAGGCCAATGGAACGAGCTGATAAGCGCAAGGAACGGGAAGCTCAGCCACCACCTCCCCCGGTCCAGCCCAACCGCGAGGAGCCCATCCCACCGGCCGAAACCTGCCGGGTCTGCCTCCCAACCCTGAGAGCGATGTGTGTTGGCTTACCTAATGTCGGACGGATCTATATGCGCTTTCCCACCGGACAATATTTAACAACCAACCAACCAATAGCCGAGTGCCCCACCAGAATTGACGCCATTGATGAAGGCTTCCAACGCTTGGCTGTCGCCATGCGCGAGGGACGGAGGATACGCGGATAGCCCTCCTGAAACTGTTATTGCTCCTACCGCTATTGCCCTTTGCTATCTGGTACCAGTATAAGTACGTCCGTTTCTATGACGAGAATGACGTGGTAGAATAGGTCAAATGGCACATCCAGGCGGACGACCAACTAAATATTATCCAGGGATGGTTCAGGAACTCGATGAGTATCTACGGACCACCGGCCGCGAACAAACCTCTCTTCCAACCGTCGAAGGATATTCCCTGTGGCTTGGAGTAGATGACGACCAGATCAATGAATGGACCAAGCGCTATCCCGAGTTTCACGCCGCTATTAAAAGATTAAAGGCGTTACAGAAGAACCAATTGATGGAAGACGGCCTCTACGGCGGCAAGGAAGTCAACTCCACCATGGCGATCTTCTTACTCAAGGTTAACCACGCGATGGTCGAGACCTCCCACACTGATATCACTACCGCGGGCAAACCACTGCCACTCCTCACCGGTCTCGATGTATCAGATAAGGAAGAGCCCAGCGACTAATCCCGATGTCAAGGTTTGGGAAAATACCATGGAATAAAGGCAAAAAAGGTGTCCAACCTGTCTCAGACGAAACCCGGCGTAAGTTAAGTATTGTCCGTTTGGGTAACACGAACAACCTGGGGAAAAAGCGTACACCTGAACAAAGAGCTAAGCATCGACTTTGTCTTAAGAGAGGCAACGAACATTACGCAAAGAGATAACTGGACATGTCAGACCTGTGGACAGCGCGGGGTTTACCTAGAAGCTCATCATATCCAAGCCTGGGCGTTATTCCCGAGGCTGAGGTATTTGTTAGACAACGGTGTGACTTTGTGCAAGGCGTGTCATTCGTTAACCAATAACTACAAAGGAAAATGCCGTATCAGATAACCACAGCTCTACGGAAGCTGAAACAGCTCACCAAGCGGATTAGAGGCGTCTCCGGCGGCACCTCGGCCAGCAAGACCATCTCCATCCTCCAGATCCTGATCGACCAGTGTCAGCGCGACACCAGTCCCCAGGTCACCAGCGTCACCTCAGAATCAATGCCCCACCTCAAACGGGGCGCTATCCGCGATTTCAAGAACATCATGATCGAGCACGGCTACTGGAATGACGCCCGCTGGAACGCCACCGACTTTATCTACACCTTTGAATCCGGCACCCCGCTCGAGTTCTTCTCCCTCGATATGCCCCACAAGGTCCGGGGTCCACGACGCAAGCGCCTGTTCATTAATGAGGCCAACAACATCCCGCTGGAGACCTTCGACCAGCTCGAGGTCCGAACCGAGGATGTCGTCTGGCTGGACTGGAACCCGACCAACGAGTTCTGGTTCTACACCGACGTCTTCCCCAAACGCAGCGACGTGGATTTCATCACCCTGACCTACCAGGACAATGAGGGGTTGCCCGAGAGCATTGTCAAGTCGATCGAGGCCCGGCGCGAGAACAAGAACTGGTGGCGGGTCTACGGGGAAGGGCAGCTGGGTGAAGCCGAGGGTCGGGTCTACACCGGCTGGGCGGTCATCGACGAGGTTCCCCACGAAGCCCGGTTGCGCCGCTACGGTCTCGACTTTGGCTACACCAACGACCCGACCGCGATTGTGGCGATCTACGAATATAACGGCGGCTATATCTGGGATGAGGCGGGCTACCAGAAGGGGCTGAGTAACAAGAACATTGCCGACCTGCTGAGCAACCTCGAACGGGCCCTGGTGGTCGCCGACAGCGCGGAGCCGAAGTCGATTGACGAGATCAAGACCCACGGCATTAACATCATCCCGTCCCAGAAGGGACCAGGCAGCGTCTTGCAGGGGGTCCAGTATGTCCAGGATCAGCGGATTAGTGTCACTAAACGCTCGGTCAACCTCCTTAAGGAGTACCGCAACTACCTCTGGATGACCGACAAGGAGGGCAAGATCATCAACGTGCCCCAGGACTACCTCAACCACAGCATGGACGCCGGGCGCTACGGCATGGAGAGCCTAAAACCACGCCAGGGCTTCCAGCTCCCACCCACCTACGAACCATCCGACAAAGTTATTGGTGTCTAGGCTTCTTACGAAATTCGTACGGGACATGATGTCGTGATGGTTGTACCGTTAATACAGAGGGAGGTGATAGCAATGACAGTAGCAGATGAAAAGAAATTGGAAGATCTCCAATGGAAAGCCGCGAACCGCCAAATCGACGGGAATGGACAGGATGAGCTCGACCGCTTAACCGCCCAGATCCGCGAGGAACGCAATCAACCGGACGGAAGTGAGTCGGGCGTCGTCAATGACGCCAATCACGACGGTCTACCGGAAAGTCAGGCTGACAAAAGCGATTCACGTGACGACCGAAGGGCTCGTGACGAAGATGAGGACAGAAAACCTCGAGTCGCCGGCGCAGCAGGAGTGACGAAAACCTCGAACTTTAAGGGTTAAGTCTTCCCCTGAGCCGATGGCTGTCGGCCAGGATGAATGCTGAACTTCAAGAAGGTTCGTAATTTTATCCATACCGCCCACTTCCACCTCTTAATGATGGGGCTCTGGGGTACCCTGCTCGTTCCCACCATCCTGCTCTGGCGTGAGAGTATCGCCTGGGTGGTGTTCATGAGCTGGTACGCCAACTTCGTCGGTCACTGGGGCTCGTATCAAGCCGCCCGAACCGAAGAGAAGCAAGACAAAGTCTGGGCCCTGCTTGACTCGATGTCAGGCCTGATGTATTACCAGCTCAGTCCCAATGGCCACCTATCGCTCTACCGCTAAAACAGAAGAAGAACTCGGCAAAGAGATTTCCGAACAATACCTGCTCTCCAAACGCTACCTCGACCCGCTCCACGAACGCTTCAACGCCCAGGAAGAGCTCTACCGCACCTATATTAATCCCGCTCAGTATCCCCACAACGCCAGGGTCTTTGACCCCCGGATCTTCCGCGTCATCGAAACCATCACCCCACGAATGGTGGCTAACGAACCGATGGGTTCCTTCTATCCGACCGAGAGTGGTGACGTTGCCACCGCCCATATCCTGAACGCCTTGATGAAATATGACTGGCGACGGGCCGAGATGTTCCCCAAGATGGTCATGTTCGTCAAGAGCATGTTGATCTTCGGCACCGCCTTTGGCCGCACCCACTGGGACTTCCGCGAGACCGAGAAAACCCGGATGGTGCCCAAGAAACTCAATGGCCGGCTGGTCTGGAGCCCGAAGAATAAGGAGCAGATCAAGGTCACCGAGTTCGACGGCCCGAACTTCGAGGTCTTGAATATCTACGACTGTTTCCCCGACCCGAATGCCACCTCACTCTCCTCGATGCGCTGGTTTATTTACCGGATGTTCAAGACCTACGACGAGCTGGTTAGTGAAAATGACGCTCGGGGCGCGGAGTACTGGAAGAACCTCCCCGAGTTAAAGAAGAAGATGGACGATGCCAAGAAGGGCGAAGGCAACCACACTGGCAAACCTGACGACATGCAGTACCGCGAACATCGCCGGCTGATGCTGTCGACCCAGGAGCTGGTCGGCGAAGACACCTCCAACCCCGAGTTCACCATCCTGGTCCGGTACACCCGCGAAGGCTGGTGCTCCATGGTGCCGGAGATGGGGAACCTGATCATCCGTGAAGTCGAAAACCCCTATTTCCATGGCGAACTGCCACTCATCCACGGCGTGGACTATCCGTACCCCGGCGAGCTCTACGGCATGGGCGAGATTGAGCCGTTAGACCGGATTCAACGGGCGATTAATGCGGTGCTCAACCAGCGGCTCGACAACGTCCAGCTCACCTTACGGACGATGTGGAAGGTCAAGAAGGATGCCGGCGTCGATATGCACACCCTGGTCTCAGCCCCTGGCAATATCGTCACCACCGATGACATGACCGCGGTGGAAGCCCTCCAGACCCCTGACGTCACCGGTCCAACCTTCGTCCAGACGATGAACTACCTGACCGCAGCCCTCCAGAACGGCTCGGGCATCACCGACTACACCCAGGGCATTCAGTCCGGAGCCAACACGACCAACGACACCGCCACCGGGGTCCGGTTGATCCAGCAGGAAGCCAACGCCCAGTTCAAACTGAAGATTCAGCTCTTTAACCACATGGTCGTCCAGCGAATCGCCAACCAGTGGAAGGACCTCCGGATTCAGTTCACCACCGAGCAGCAGAAGACCCGCATCCTCGGTAAGGACATCATTAATTACTTACGCGACAACACCAAGCTGACCCAGACCGACCTCGACGGTGAGGCGATCATGCCGGGGGAGCTCGACAAACAGGCCAAGCTCGAGGTGGGGGGCGACGAGTCGTTCGGGTTCATGACCCTCTTACCCGAAGACATCCAACCGGGCACCGCCGGCGACTTCGATTTTATTTCCCAGGTCTCCCAGGACATGCTGAACGACCCGATCGCCTTGCAACAGAACTTCTTCGCCGCCACCGACCGGGTGACCAACCCCCAGTTCGTTCAAGGGCTGGCGATGCAAGGCAAGATGCCGAATTACGTCTCGATCGCCCAGAAAACCTACGACAAACTCGAGCTGGGAATTGAATCGGCGGAGATGATCACTGACCTGCCACAGCAACCCGCGCCACAGGCCAACGGCCAGCCAGGAATGCCCGGTCAACAGGCCCAACCGTTAGGGGATGAAGACATCGCCAGTGTCCTCGGGGCCGCGCAACAGGGCAACCAGGGTATCAGCGAGATGATCAGCGCCGGCGTGCCACAGCCCGGACAAGCGCCGCCGGGAATGGAAGGAGGGCCACTTGGATAACGACGAAGCTCGAATCAAAGAACAGCAAGAGGCGTTCCGACAGGAGGCCATCAACCGGGGAGCCGCCTTCGAAGAGATGACCAAGTCGAAGGGCTGGGAACTGGTCAAAGCCTTTATCGAGAACAAGGTCAAGACCTTTGCCAACGGCGCGATCGTCGCGGGTTTTGAGAACATGGAGACCTTTAACCTGGAGCGCGGCAAGGTCGAAGGGTTGCGCCAGCTCCTGTCGGAAATCGAATCGAGCATGACGGTGCTGCGAACCAGTCGGGAGGAAGACCATGGCACATAAACTCCCCTACCTCCCCGCCACCGAGGACAAAGAGTTCTGGGAAGACGCCGAGGTCCAGCATCACACCCCGGTCCGGGTCAATCTCTGTTCGACCCACACCCGAGAGAACTGGACCACCCACACTGGCTACGTCTGGAACGCCGATGGTTCGATTAGTTGCCAGCACTGCCCCTGGGGAACGAAGCTGGCCGGCTATTACCGGGTCCAGAATGGCTGTGTCATTGACTTGCGGACTCGCACGACGAATTAGATCCCTGCGCCCGTGGAGCGGCCTAATTCGTCTTGGGATGCCACAAGCATCTGGTTCCTGGTAACCCTAAACCTCGCTAACTTTAAACATTGGCTGTTCTGCGTTCCAGTCTGAACGTTGCGAAAGGGGGTGATATTTGTGGATAACAATCAATCACCAGAGGAGCGAAACGCTCAACTGCTGCAAGAGGCTCTCGATCAACATCAGGTAACTGATGTAGACGGGACCGTCAACGAGGGGAACGACACCTACTCGGAGGAACCAGCACCTCAAGAAGAAACGACTGTGGACGACGCTGCAACGGGAGAGAACCCGGCGGAAGAGGAATCACCAGCTCCCAAGGCTGAGGAGGAATCGACTGAAACAACCTTCGCAGAAGATGACGCAGGTAAACGGTATGTCCCTGAAAGCAGGTTCAAAGAGGTTTACGGAAAACAGAAAGCATTAGAACGAGAGCTTGAGGCGTATCGACGCCAGCAGGAAACTGCGCCAGCTCCGATGCCCCAGATTCCGCTCCCTCAAGAATCCTTCCAGCCGCTGGATCAAACCGCGGCCTTAGAGATGGAAGTGCTGAAGACGACATTGCCTCAGTTCGACCCCAGCGCTCCGGAATATAACCGGGACCTGGACGAAGAAGGCTCTCTGATTTACATGGCGAGCATGAAGCGCGATAAGAAGGGGAATGAAACCCCCGGAATTACTCGCATTCAAGCCGCCAAGATGGCTATCGAGCGTGCTCGACGGTTCACCAAGGATCAGGTTGCCATTCAAGCTGAAGCCCGGCAGGTCAAAGCCCAGACCGCCGACCAGGGCATCACGAGCCGCGTACTCAACCGCCAGGCGACCGAAGACGTCCCGAGCGCGAATGCGTCAGATGAGGAGCTGGAAGCGTACCTCAGACGAACAGGCCAGTGGTAACACGCTCCGACTGGAGGTGACTTACATATGGCAATAGATAGTGCAAAAACTTTAACAAGCGGAACGTCGTCATTGGCAATCAAAAACCGATACTACGACCAACTGTTCTTGCGAATCGCCGAGCAAAAGTTTGTCCACAAACAGATGGGACAAATGAATCGTAAAATCGGGAAGGGCGAAGGCGGATACGGCACCGGCGTCGTCTACTGGACTCGTTGGACCAACTTACCACTCGTAACTGTCGGACAAGGCGAAGGTGTTCCTACCACCGCCGTTCAGATGACCGCTGCGAACGTAACTGGATCAACAGCTCAATACGACGCTGCTGTATCAATCTCGGACTTAATGGCGTACACGTCCTTTAGTGACATCATGAAAGAAGTTATCAGCCGATTGGCGTACAACGCCGGTCAGTCGATCGACTCCATCGTCCGTGACGCGATCTCAAACTCCGGGACCTTCCAAGCAACCGGGGGCATCACCGCTACCGCCAACTACACCGCTATTCCTTCAACCGCAACCTTCAGTATCGCTGATGTTCGACGCGCAAACCGCACGTTACAACGAAACGATACCCAGGAACTGGACGGAGGTGGCTGGGCTGGCGTGATCCATCCTGATGTTCTATATGATCTTCAGGCTGACACCACCACTGGTGGCTGGATTGATGCAAACAAATACACTGACAACAACGCCAACAAACTCATGACGGGTGAAGTTGGGAAGTTGATGGGTGTGCGATTCTTAGAAACCTCAAACGCAAAAGTGCGAGGACTCGGAGTTACGACATCCGGTCAGGTCTACGTCACTAACATCGTTGGTAAGGATGCATTCGGGGTTACCGAACTGCAAGACTTAAAGACCTACGTCAAACCATTTGGTTCTGGCGGAGTAGCTGATCCAACCGATAAAGTAGCAACCGCAGGTTGGAAAACGACTTTTGGCGTCTCGATTTTGAACCCAGCGTTCATCGTCAACGTTCATAGCGCCGTTTCTTCAACAGCGTAAGCTGGTGATAGGTTCGAAGGGGAGTTGCTCTTGCTCCCCTTCTTGCAAATAGTTGCCGAAAAGAGTATATTCGGCCTATCTCGCCCATGCCAACCGTTAAATACACACCACCCTGGGCCGCTTACGAAAAAGATCTCCGGTCTGATGACGCCGCTGTTGCGATAAAAGCGACTGAAGCCTTCGACGAAACCCGCAAACAAGAACTCAAAACCTCTGCCAAAGCCCGCAAGTTCGAGAAAGCTCGCAAACAAGAGTGGGCCGACGCCAAACCCGAATGGGCCCGCAAGCGCCAGGCCAAGCAAGCCGCTCCATTACAGGCCATGCTGACTGGCCTCAAGCAAGGTGGGACGTTCAAGACCAGATTTAAGAAGGTGATGCCCGGGTTTGTCCTGGTGCAACTCGATCCTCTCCCCGAGACCACCGACTGTGGCATCGTGCTCGACACCACCACCTCTCCGGTTGACCACAACACCGGCGTCATCCTCCAGATTGGTGATCAGCTGACCACCCTCCACACCACAGTCCAGCCACCGGCCACGCGCGGGGATCACGTCATGTTCAAAAAGGGGCTGCCGGGCCTCCAGTTACAAGTCCAAGGCGAAGCCTGTCTGTTGATGACCTGGGATGACCTGCTGGGGGTGCTTGATGCCTAAGGTTTCGGTCATCGTCTCAACATATAACCGTCCTGAGAGGCTTAAAAAGGCGGTTGAATCGGTGCTTGCCCAGACGTACGGGGATTGGGAACTACTACTGGTCCATGACGGCCCCACGAACTGGCCCGAAGACTTGCCGGCTGACGACCGCATCCGCCGCTACTCCCTCCCCGAGAACTTTGGCAACGATACCCGCCCCAAGAATCACGGCATCATGCAGGCCGAAGGGGAGTACGTCGCCTTCTTGGACGATGACAACGTTTGGCGGCCCGATCACCTGGCCGCTTTAGTGAAACTCCTCGAGGACCATCCCGAAACGGCGCTGGTCTACGGTGACCGTTGGCTGGTGGATGAAACTGGTCAGGGTCAAGGCAACCGGCTGGGCATCTCGCACGATTTTGACCCCTTCCTCCTCCGCAGCCGCAACTACATCGACACCTCCGATGTGCTGGTTCGCAAGAGCGCCCTGGAAGCGGTTGGTGGATTCGACGAGCGCTACCAGAAGTACATCGACTGGAACCTCTGGCTGCGACTGGCCAAGGCTGGCTACAAATTCCGTCGCTGTCCGCTGATCCTGACCGACTACACCCTCCACGCTGATATGAAATCAGTCCGGATTAAGGATGAGAACACCAGCGCCGAGCAGCCCTTCCGGCCGGCGTGGGACCCCTTCGATTGCGAGATAGAACTGGGCTATGTAGGTAAGGAACCGAAGCAACCACGGGTGGCCATCTTCACTCTGACCTACTACCGCCTGACCGAGACCAAACCCTGCTTCGAGAGCCTGTACAAGACGGCCGGCTACCACTTCACCCATGTCATCGTGGACAACGGCAGCACCGATGGCACCAAGGAATGGCTCGACCAGCGGGATGTCGCCAGCCAGTACGTCATCCATAACGAGGTGAATAAGGGAATCTCCATCGCCTCCAACCAGGCGCTCGATGCCATTAAGGTCGAAGGGGACTACGACATCATCGTCAAGGTCGACAACGACTGCTTCTTCATCACCGAGGGCTGGCTGGCCAAGATGGTCGAGATCTGGAAGAGCGATCACACCGTGGCCCTCTCCTGCTACGTCCAGGGGCTCAAACATAACCCGGGTGGCGCACCCCGCTACGGTTACAAAGTCATTCGTGGTGAGAACCTCGGCTTTACCCAGCACCTCGGCGGGATCTGTCACTTCGTCGACGCCCATGCCTACGACACCTGGCGCTGGCCCGAAGACGAATTCCTCCACGGGATGCAGGACCTGGAGTTTTCGCAGCACCTCGATTCCCAGGGCTACGGCATGGCCTACCTTGAGAACTATTACTGCTCGCACGGACTGACCGGAACCGCCGGCCAGGAAGCCCGTTACCCCGGCTACTTCGAGCGCAGACGTGACGAAAAGCGAACCAAATATCATGAACCGCGCAAATCTTAGCAATATCAACGATGCGACTAACGATGAGTTGCGCGGTACAAAGCCCAATACTCGCGTTGCTTCGTGCGATTCTTCTCACGCCAAGCCAGGTGGCGTTTTCCTTCACACGGACGACAAGTCTTCAGCGACTTTGTTAAATCAGCAGGAGACACTTGTTGCTTACAACGTGGACATATCCTTCCGAAAGTCTTCCAAGAATCGTGTCTTATCTGTTTCTCGTAATTCAGGTGTTCAGCGATCGTTGGGAACAACATCAAGTTCTCGGGTCGGTTATCACTCTTGTCATGGTTTATATGGTGAATGGTCTCCCCAGGGAGGAGTTGCCGACCCATCTTCTTCTCCATCACAACCATGTGCTCGTAAACATAGCCTTTTGAGTCTGCTTTGTGATGGTCTGGCTCGTTTAGTAGCTTATACCCTGCTGCATTTACGTAAAAGCCTCCATTCCAGTTCCAATGCTTTCTTCCTTTCGGTAGGGTCATATAAGTACATTAACATTGTGTTTATGCAAAGTCAAACATGAAAAGAGCGAATCCAATCAATCTGAATAGTGCCGAATATTGGAATACTGTCTACGCCGGCACGGAGAACCGTGAGGCCTACCGCCAGAACGAGAAGGGCGTCTCGACCGAGGACACGACCCACCGCTTTTTACAGACCCTGTCACTCATTAAGGATGGCGATCGCGTGCTCGATATCGGCTGCGGGATCGGCTCGCTGACCTCCCGGATTAAAGAGCGCTACCCGAATGCCGAGGTCTGGGGTGTCGACATTTCTGACCAGGCGATTGAAGAAAATAAGAACGAGCACCCCGGGATCACCTACCTGGTTGGCAACGTCGAAGAGGGTCTGGTGGACACTGGCGTCGAGTACTACGACGTCGTCTTCAGCGGTGAAACGCTCGAGCATCTCGACACGCCGGCGCGGTTATTCCAGGCGGCCTTCCGAGCCCTGAAACCGGGCGGAACCCTGATTGTCACCACCCCGCGCGAGGATCACATCACCACCCCCGAACACACCTGGTTTTACAGTAAAGACGACATCCGAACCCTCTTTACCGAGAACGGGTTCAGCGCGCCCCGGTTTGTCGACCTCCCCGACAACGAGGGCTACTACGTGTTCTTCGCCGTGGGGGAGAAAGACCCCCCGGATGAAACACGTCTCGCTTGACATCCACGACGGCTCGGTGCTGCGGACCCGGATGGACCTGTTGCTCCAGTACAAGGAACACTACCCTGACTTTAAGGTCTCGCTCTTTTGGATTCCCTTTGACGCCGAGCTCGAGATCAGCCAGCAACGGTTACTCCGTGGTGAGCTGCTCGAACGAATAAAAGAGAACCTCGACTGGATTCAGCTGATCCCGCACGGGTTGACGCATATGCCTCAGGAATTTCTGCGCTGCGATCGCGCCACGATGCAGGACACCCTGGCCACCATCGACGAAGCGATGACCAAGGACGGTTTGCCCTACGAGAAAGGCTTCTGCGCCCCGTACTGGCTCTGGAACAAAGACGTTGTTGACGTGCTCGACGAGGCCGGTTGGTGGGGAGCCGTCGACCGCAACCAGCCCGGGATGCTGAAGACCAAACGCTTCTACGAATATAGCCACTCAATTGACGAGCCGTTCTGGACCGACGACCGCGAGATCACCAAGCTCCACGGCCACATGACCGGACCCTCGGCCAACGCGCTCGAAGCCAACCTGGCCAGTCTGCTCCACATCGAACCCGACGCCGAGTGGCATTTCATTACCGATTACCTAGAGGAGAAGGCGTGAAAGTTCGGGCGTTTCCCAACAGCTCAGGGTCACGCTACTGGCGATTAGAGGATCCGTTTAAAGCCCTCCGCAAACGCGGGATCGACGCCCAGGTGGTGGAAGGCGGCATCACCGAGGCGGTGGCGAACGAGGCCGATATTTACGTCTTACAGGGCACGATCGACAAGGATGGACTGGCCTTGCTCTATGAGTATCAGCAGGAGCGCGGCAAGAAGATTGTCATCGACGCCGATGACTTCCCCGAGCTGAATCCCGACAACCCCCACCAGATCGAACACGACCTGACCGACGCCCTGCCGGTCATCACCCGGATGCTGGAAGTCGCCGACCTGGTGACCACCACAACCCAGCACCTGGCCTACCGACTGCGCGACCTGAATAACAACGTCAAGGTGCTGCCCAACCTGATGGACCTCGAACGCTGGGACCTGCCAAAGCGCCATAACACCTCGCCCTTCATCCGGATTGGCTGGGCCGGGTCGATTACCCATCTCGACGACCTGAAGCTGCTGGTCACGCCGCTCACCCGGATCTGCCGGGAATTTCCCCACGTCCAGCTGATCTTCGTCGGTGACCTGCGGGCGCGTTCGCTCTTCCCGGACTGTCAGGTCGAAGTGATGGCGGGAGTCGCGTTCGAGCAGTGGCCGGCCAAGCTGAATACGTTGGCCCTCGATATCGGGCTGGCTCCCTTGCGCGATACCCCCTTTAACCGCTGCAAGAGCAACATCAAGTGGCTCGAATACGCGATTGCCCAGGTGCCGGGGATCTTCTCGCCCATGGTCTACCAGTACTCGGGGTTTGAACCGAAGTTCGGTCATATCGCCTATAACGACGAACAGTGGTACCAGGCGATCAAGATGTTGATTCAGTTTCCCCAGCTCCGGGCGGAGGCGGCCGACAGTTCCTATCAGCTGGTCAAGCATAAGTTTGACTTAGGTCGGGGCATCCACAAATGGGAGGACGCGTATCAGGGACTTGTTGACACGAAGTAACGCCCATGTTAAACCAGAAGTAACTCAACCCTATGGCCAAAGCCTACGCACTTGAATACACCGCTGCACAAGTTCTCAGCTCGTCCTTTGACGAGGACCTTAACGCCATCGCGGTCTACGTCGCCGATGGCCCAAGCAGCGCCGGTAGCACCGTCTCGGGTAACGCCTCCAACACCGATGGCACCTCGACGTCACTCATCGCCGCGCAAGGCGCAGGGGTCCGGACCTACCTGACCGATATCACCATCACCAACATGTCAGCGACGAACATCTATGTCGAGATTAAGGACGGCACCACTACCAAATATACGTTTCCGGTGCCTGCCAATGGCGGCGTTACCCATAGCTTTGCCACACCACTCCGCGGAACCGCCAACACCGCCTGGAACTTTGACCCATCCGCGGCGACCACGACCGTCTATTGCTCAGCATCTGGCTATACCAGTACCACTTAAAGTGATATAATAACAATATAGATTATGGCAAACGAAATTAGAACTAAGAATATAGCTCAAGCAGGATTCACCATCACACTAGCCTCACTGGCCAATGGATCAGCCAGGCAATCAACACTGAATACTAACTCGAACAATTATCCAGCAGCCCTGATCAACCTCAAGATTACCTCTGGTGGTTCAGCCCCTACAGCAGGTGCAGTGTACGAAGTGTATCTGCTCAGAAGTGATGGAGCCATTGCTGACGATAACGCGGGTGCCTCAGATGCGGCTATCACTATTGAAAACGCACCCTGTATTGGTACCATTGTCGTAACTGCCACTACTGCCAAAGCCTTCTATGGGGTATTCGATACCTCTCCTTATGGGCCACTTGGCCCCACCTGGGGCATTGCAGTCAAAAACTCATCTGGTAACGCACTATCGACTACTGGAGGAGATCACGACTACAACTACTCCTACTACGTCCCAGAAATACAATAACCTATGGCTAGGCGATTCTTTGGTGCCAACGATACTATTACTGTACAGGCAGGCGGGATGTCTGGTGTTCAGTCAGACATCTCTGCATTTGTACTATTCAAGCCAACCTACTTTAACTCAGCAGCCAACCAGATTATTCTCATCATTGGTACAGGGGTGAATTCCGGCAACGGCTATGCGATATATTTAGCTGGAGATGGAAGGATTAAGCTGGACATCGCATACATTGCGAGCGGTGATAGTGGGGTCCACGTAAAGTATGGCCAATGGAACGCCCTCTGCCTAGTTAGAAGGGCAAGTGATTCAAAATGGATCTTATTTGTCAATGGAAGAAAACAGTCTACTAACATTCCTACTAATAATTCGTTCGGTCCAAACCAAAACTACACGATTGGTTCAAATATGAATTCAAGCAGCGTACAGAGCAATCCATTTGTTGGGGAGATTGCTACCGCTGCCTTTTGGGATGTGCCTCTAACTGATGCTGTAATGTTTGGTCTTACCAGTATGCGCTTAGATCCTCGTAACGTTCTCAAGACCAAATTGAGACAATTCCACGAGCTCAAGAGTAGACAAAGCACTGAGGTCCCATTATTTGTAGGGTCCTCTCTAACCGCCACCGGTACAGCGAATTCGACTGAACCCCGACCCAGACAGTTGACGAGTAGACGACAGTTCATGAACAGCTTCATAACGTTTGGAAATGCGGCAGCCGTCAGTGCTGGACAGAGCCGCAACCTCCTACTGCTCGGAGTCGGCTAGACAACCTGTGATATACTTTCCTTACACAACTAATGCGATACCTCTTGTCTTTCATCATTGGCGTCATTCTCACCTTCATCCTCGCCACGACCGCCAACGCTGCTGAACTTCTGACCGCTCCCTGGCATGTCCAAATCAGCGGCGGCCATGATGTCAACCTTTATCAATCGGTGTCCCCGAATGTCTTAAACGGCATGAGTTCGCTGACCCTGACTTACAACCTCAACGGTCACTGTCTTCGCTCCGGGGGCGACTCTTCGATCATCTTCGACCAGAATGGCTGGAAGCGAATTTACCTTGCCAACTACGGGACCAACTGCTTGAATGGCAACCAGACCGTCACCATACCGCTCTCCGACTTCACCGGCCTCAACACCACCCAGAACCTGACCGGGTCGTTTCACTCACGCTTCTGGCACAACCTGCCCGTCGTGTTCGATATCACCTCAGCCGTGCTTAATCCCGCTGTCACTCCAAGCTGGCCCATCCAGGCGGTTGACACGATGAAAGACTCCAAAGACAAGGTTTGTAACCAACTCTCGGATGCGACCATCACCTCACGGATTGCCAAGGCCAAGGCGCTTGGAGTCACCCACGTCGCGATTGCTACACCCTACCAGAACCCGGGTTGTGGCGATTCACTGGCCTACACCGGACGCTGGATCACCGCTATCCGCGCCCAAGGCTTAAAAGTCTGGCACCGCCACCCGAACCTGAAGTTCGAGGGCATCTACTCCACCACCAAGGTGGTGGACCCGGATGGTGCTCGCCACGTCAAAGACATCACCGACTGGTTGCTGGCGCATCCCAACTGGATTCAATCCGGCGACATCTTCACCCCGGAAGCTGAACCGCAGAACGGCGGCATCGCGGGCGTCACCTATTGCCCGCAAAACATCTGCCAGTTCTCATCAAAAGAAGACTTCAACCGCTGGCTTCGCCAAACGACCCTGGCGACCAAGCTGGCGCTCCAGGCGATCGACAAAACCGATGTCAAGGTCGGCTATTGGGGCTTTGACGGGTTCGTCACCTGGGGCAACGACAACCCGGACCATCAGGGAACCTCAAAGCTCGAGGCCAAGACCGTTGAATACATGGACAACATCATCGCTATAGACCATTACAACTCCCAAGAGCCGATGGCCACCGACCTGGATCAAGCCCGCGCCGTCTGGCCGAACGCTGACTTCTTTATCGGCGAATGGGGCACCATCTCCGAAACGACCGACACCGCCCGAGCCGCGGCTGTGGACACCGCCTTTAACGCCTTCAAAGCCAGGAGCTGGATCAAGGGCGTGAATTACTGGCAGCTCGGACCGGACGGGATCAATGAGCCGCTCATCAACGCCGACAACACCAACCGCCCCAGCTTCGACCGGGTCAAGTTCTTCTTCACCGGTCAGTAATAGACAGCGGTCGATGCCTTGGGGCAATAAACGCTATTCAAACGGTAGTTCCATCGTAGTGGCAAGCGTCGGTTTCGCCTTGGGCGCTTTCTTAAACGTCTGATTCACCTGTCCGATTGGTGGCATGTCCACCGATTTCCCTTCCAGCAACTCACCCACCGTCAGAATCTGGATACGCGGATAACGCTTCCCCCAAACGGTTGACTCATAAAAGCCGGAATCGGCGGCGGCTGATCGCATTGGTTGCGTTGGTGTCTGAAAAGTTAACAGCACCCCCATTTCGGCGTGGTTGGTTGCCACAACACCTAAGAGATCCCGAACGTGCTGAGGACCGGTATGGCCAGCCTTGACGGAAAAAATAATCTGTTTCGTCTTTGAATCCGTCCCGCCGTCATGGAAGTACAGCCGACCATCAATTCCCTTATCCGCACCCTTTTTCTCATCGGCCGGTCGAGCTCCGACAAGTCCCAGCGCCCACCACTGAAACTGATAGGGATCGTTTGCCGCCAGAGCTTGAGCGTCTGGAAGTGATACCGGCTCGCCGATTGTTCGATATTTCAGACTGACACCAAACGAATCGGATAGACGCTTCTTTATGAGCGCAATCGCGAGGTGGGTAATATCGATTCCGACCCAACTACGACCGAGCTTCTGGGCTGCTGCGACCGCAGTTCCGCACCCACAGAACGGATCCAAAATTACGTCACCAGCGTTGCTACTCGTCTGGATAATCCGGTCGAGGAGCGCCTCAGGTTTCTGGGTTGGATAGCCGAGCCTTTCGCGTGCCTGCGAATTGAGTGGGGGGATATCGTCCCAAACGTCTTGGAGCGGAAGACCACGCATTTCATCAAGGTAGCGTTTGAAGCGCGGGACAGCTCCGGGACTCGGCTGAACCACCCGCCCCTGCCGGACAAGTTCTTCCATGTTCTCTTTAGAGAAGCGCCAGTACCGCGAGACTCCAAGCACCTCATAGCGTGGGTTTCCCTTTGACTCGCCGCCTGGTCCCGTTAAGTTATCGAGCTGATACCGACGTCCAGTATCTTTCTCAACTTCACGGTAATGTGTCGCAATGTAGTCTGCGTCATATGGTACATAGAGCTGGTTCCAAGTCGATTGCTCGGTTTTCGTATAGTAGAGGAGAGAATCGTGGATACGACCATGCTGACGGCGCCCCTGCTTTGAGTCGCTGTGGGCACTGCTCCGCTTCCAGATGATTTCGGTTCGGAATGAGGTAGCCCCGAAAATGGCGTCCAGCAGGAGCTTTAGGTAGTGGCTGGCGGTCGGGTCGCAGTGCAGGTAGATGCTTCCGGTCGGCTTCAGAACGCGGTGCAATTCCAAGAGCCTTGGAGCCATCATCGCTAGGTAAGCCAGCATGTTGCTGTTGCCGAGGATTTGGTGAAAGGCCTGTAATACCCGGGATACCTGACCACCCTGTTCCACAATGATCTGATAGGAAACCGCTGCTGCCTGATCCCAGATCCAGGTATCTCCGAATGCTTTAATCTGGGCGCTGGCTCTCGCCCCACCTTGTTCGGCGAAGAGGACGTTGTAGGTGGCGTTGCTGTTAAAGGGTGGGTCGAGATAGACCAGATCCACCGATTCATCCCTGATATGGCGCTGGAGGATTTCGAGGTTGTCGCCGTAGTAGAGCAAGTTGTCAGCCATCAGCCGCCTCCACCAAACAGTGTTTGAGCCAGGTGGTCACTATACCAAGGCATTCAGATCGAAAGTACCCCTATCTCACGATAGGGGCGGGGAGTACCAAACGCCTACCTACCCTACTTGGGTTTGATGGTGTGGGCGTAGGTTGTGGCGGGATGTGTCTTTGCGTACTGCTGTGACACAATCTGCCCGGTTTTCGCGCTCTTGAAGATGATGCGGGTTCCGGCCATGAGAGCACCTCCTTTCATCCCCAAGGCTACAGCGAGTCGTTTGGATTCTGCCAGGTATCCCCGATATGTATGGGTTTCGCGTCAACGTGGATGCAACGGATGGTAGTCAACCTGGATTGACGCGACGTCGCATCCGGTGTAAGACCTTAGATAACCCATGGCGACCACCACCTCAACCCTCGTTTCCGACATCCTCCAGATCATCTCCGATTGGCGCGGTGAATCCGCCGTCAACAGCGACGCCGCCCGTATCCGGGCCATCAGCCGCGCCGAGCAAGACATCGCCATGCGAACCTACTGGCGACACTTCCTGCTCCGCAACCAGACCTCAGTCGGCGACGGCACCAACGACCTCTCGATTGGCTCCGCCTCCTACCCGATGCGCCCCAAGGGATTGACCGAAGTTTTTAATGGCGGCACGACCGAGGACAAACGCCACAGCCTGGTCGACTTCAACGCCTGGAAAGACGCCTACAACCGCGACAACGCCACCCGTACGATTTACGAGTGGTATGACGCCGCCAACGACATCTGGAAGGTTCACTTCGGCTCGACCGTTTCCGCCTCCACCACCGTCACGTACAGCTATTACTGGATGCCACCGAAGCGCACCTTGACCACCGAACGGATCGTCTGTCCCAACCCGCAGGCCGTGGCCCACCTGGCCCTGGCCGAGATCTACCACGGTGAGGACGAACTTCAGAAGGAACAGCTCGAACGCCAGCTCGCCGAACAACTGATCAGCGAGATGATTGGCATGGAAAACGCCCCTGCCCACGGGCAAACCTACCAGATGGGCGCGGTAGAGAATGCCGGCCGCAATCGCGGTTTTGGCAGCTATTAGCATGGCACGACGCTTCGCAACGAACTTTAAGGACCCACCGCTGCTCTCCGCCCGCCAGGAGAAGTGGATCCGTGGGGTGAACCAGATCGTCTCGGCTACCCAGATTAGGCCCGATGAGCTGGCTGAGGGTCAGGACATTCAGCTCGTCGAAGACGGCAAGATTCAGTGTCCCCGGGATGGTCAGGCCTATTTCGGCAACAGCCAGGGCAGCCACGTCCGGGGCCTCTTCGCCTTCTACAAGTCCAACGGCACCCGTCAGCTCCTCCGGATGAGTGGCACGACCCTCCAGAAATACAACAGCTCGACCCTCGACTGGGACAACGTCAGTGGCTACGCCTACACCTCCGATCTCAACACCAACGGCGTCATGACCTATGACCGCCTCTACCTGGGCAACGGCACCGATCCCCTGACCTATTACGACGGCACCTCAATTACCAGCTTCACCGCCATCTCGGTTCCAGCCGCTCCAACCGTCACCCGCACCGGGAGTGCTGGCACCTACACCTTCTCCTATAAGGTCACCGCCGTCACCGCCGTGGGGGAAACCACTGGTTCGGCGGCTGGCTCAACCACTCTCGACCGGGCCACGCTTGATGCCAGTAATTACATGACCGTCACCTGGGCTGCCGTTACCTCAGCGATTGGCTACAACGTCTATGGCCGGAAAGCGACCGGCTGGTTCTTCCTGAGCTACGTCGAAGGCAATACCACGACCACCTATGTCGATAAGAACACCGATACCCCGAACGAAGTCTTCCCGCCACCCGAAGGCAACTCGACCGCCGGCCCGGTCGGCAAGTACATCGCGGTCTACAAGGATTCGCTCTTCATCCTCGGCGACCCGGTCAACCCGTCCCGGCTCTACTACTCGGGCGGCGGCGACAAGATCAACGACTTCACCGTCGGCGGCGGTGGCGGCTTCATCGACGTCAGCAAGAACGACGGCCAGAGCGGCACCGGCCTGATTGTCTTTAAGAACTCGCTGGTCGTCTTCAAAGAGGATTCGATTTACCAGTTCAGCTTCACCACCACCGGTTTGCCGCAGGTCAGCCAGGTCAACCCGGCCCTGGGGGCAGTGGCTCCCCGGTCGATCATCGCGGTCGAAAACGACATCTTCTTCGCCAGCCGCCGGGGCATCTTCACCTTAGGGAATGAAGCCGGCTTCTCCTTTGACGTGCTGCGCTCGAACGAGCTCTCGAGCCGGGTCCGACCGATTTACCAGGCCTCTAATCCCGCCTACATCCAGAACATCGCCGCCCACTACACCACCGACGCCAACAAGAACCTGGTCGTCTTCAGCTACACCCCCTCGGGATCGACGACCAACAGCAAGGCGCTGGTCTACGACCGCGAACGGCTCGGCTGGTACAAGTGGAATAACATCGCCGCCAACTGCTGGGTCACCTACCGGGGGACCGACAGCCTGTCCCACTACCTCTACGGCGACGACGCCTCGGGCTACGTCAAAGAGATTCTTTCGGGCACCTCGGACTTCGGGACCGCCATCAACGGCTACTTCTACCTCAACGGCCAGAGCTTCAAGACGATCGACCGCTACAAGATTCTGAAGGACGTCGATATCGTGCTGCGCAAACCATCGGGGGCGATCAACCTCTCGATTGTCCAGGACGGGGTGGAGACCGTCTTCCAGACCAACATCGGCACCGTCTCACCGTCGATTAACTTCGGCCATTACCTGATCGCCCGGTTCCTGTTTAAGACCAGCTACGGCGTCGGGGTCAGCTCGCAGGATGAGCTGGTCTTGCGGACGCTGAAGAACCTCAACCTCGAGGGTAAGACGTTCCAACTCCGGTTCAACAACAACTCAGCGTCAACCTTCGTGCTGTTATCAGCAGGAATAACCGCTCGCGCTCGAAGCGAAAGGTTTAGACATAGCGACGATGTTGTCAGCACCTGATTGACACGAAGTCAGGAACACGATACGTTCGGGACAACGACACACTATGGCACTACCACACACCGGTTCTTGGGGATTACCAGATTTCGGACTGACTGAACGCGTTGGTCAGTTATTCGGCCAGCAACCCAATCAACAGGGTGGTTCGAACCTCGTCCCGAATCAGGTCCAGAACGTGGCTGCCTCCTTCCTTCCCGCTCCCTTCCAAGCCGCAAAAGCCGCCACGACCGTCTATAACCAAGCTACTCGACCAGGCCAGGGTCCAGCCGGCGTCTTGGGTTCAGTAGCGCCTTCCCAATCCCTACCACAACCAGCGCCACTCCCAACGACAGGTGGAGGCGGTGGTGGGAATAACTTCAATGATGTCTACAACCGCAACTACCAGGGCTGGGACCGCACTAACGCCCTCGCGGATTACAACGCCAATCCGAATAAGTTCGCCAACGCCGCTCAGTCCGGCTACGACGCCCAGCTCGCCGGCCTCAACACCCAATACGACCGATCACGTGACCAGATTCAGGGCCAGCTCGGCTTGCTGTCGGATTCGCTGAATCAGAACCGCTCGACCCTCGACCAGGAGTTAGAAAGCGTCAAGAACCAGGTTGGGACCGCGCGCACCAACGCCCAGACCAACACCGAAAAGCAGATCGCCGAAGCCGGCAACACCGCTCGCTCGACCCAGTTCCAGAACCGCAACGTCCTGCGCGCCCTCGGGATCCTGAACTCCTCGGCCGCCGGCGACCTCTTGAGTAAGCCGGTCAACGAATTCGACAAGCAACGCGCCAGTTTGAACGAAACGCTCGGCCAACGCTTTAACGAGCTCGACAACTTTATTGGCGAACGGACGAAAGAGCATCAGACCGCCGTCCAGGGATTGGTCGGCAACTACCAGAACCTGGTGGGCCAGATTCAGGGCGACTTGCGGTTTAACGAACGCAGCCGCGGTGACGCCATCCAGGCCGCTAACTCCGCCCTGCAGCAACGGGTGGCCGACATCCAGAACTCGATGATGAATTACCAGAACCAGGTCGCAATGATGAAGCAGCAGTACGGGCAGCAGGTCCAAGGGCTCTCGTCCTACCAGGACCCGACCTACAACCAGCAGGGCTTCCAGCAACAACTCCTGACCACGCCGCAAGCCCAGCAACAGCAGATCGGCGTCAACCCGAACATCATCGACCCGCAAAAAAAGAAACAAGCAGGCCTCCTCAGCGCATACGGGTAAACGAGGCCGGGAAACCATTGGCCGATGTTTAACAACCTACTAAGCACCATAGGATCAGGGATACAACAGGGGCAGCAATTGCTCAGCTCCTTGATGCCGCAACAACCACCGCCACCGCAGTACGCCAAGAACGACCCCCGGGCGATGAAACTGACCACGACCGTCTCACCGAACTTCCGGGTTGAGCCACCAGCCCAGGGCAGCGTTCAGCCGCCTGCTGCCGTGCTTTCGGCGACCCCGCCACCACCGCCGATGCCAACCCTCAGCCAATCAACCGGCGGCTTCTCACCGGACGCCATCCGAACCGGAATCCAACGCTGGACCGCCAACAATAAAACGCCCGTGCCGATCCTGAACCACGTCGACGACCTCTATAAGGCTGGTCAGCAGTTCCAGGCCAAGGGACTTGACCCATACTTACCAATCATCCTGGCGCTCCGAGAGACCCAGGGAGGGCGTGATAACGCCAAGCCGGGGAGTAAGACCGGCAAGCACAATCTCTACAACGTCCGGGGCACCCAGGGGGGTGAGCGCAAGTTCGTGGACTACCCCGACTTCCAGACTGCCCTCTTTGGCGGCCAGAATGGACCGGATATGTCCACCGGCTTGGTCCGCTTACTGACCGAAAGCCCGACCTACCAGGGCTACCGCGACAGCAAGAACGTCGGCGATCTCCTGGCTCGCTGGTCCCCACCCGTCGACAACAACGGCGACATCGACGAGCAGATTGCCAATTACCAGTTCATGCGCCGCTACTTCGAGGGAGGTTCGTAGTGGCCTTCCTGAACGATCTGGTGGCCAAGTACCGCCAGTTCCTCGAACCCGCCGCCCAGAGCGCCGGCCAGACCCTCAGTACGATCGGCAACGCCGTCGGCCAGGGCATCCAGCAACGGATGCAACCACCCCCCATGCCCCGGATGCCGCAAATGCAGATGCCGAAGTTCCAACCGCCAGCGGCCCGCCAGCTCCAGAACTACATCAGCCAGCGGTTACAGAATCCGATGGATACCGCGTCGCGTTTGACCAACCCGACCCAGCGGCTGCTGAGTGATGTAGCCAAGCGCCCTGGAGTCCAGAACACCCTCAAATCCGTCGCCAATAACCTCAGTCCGACCAACTATGACACCCCGGTAGTCGGGGGCATTCGCCGTGCGTCAAAGGACGTGCTCGGTACCCCGAACTACGTCACCGCCTTTGACCAGAACGCTGACCCGGCTACCCGACGTCAGGCGTTTACTGACTTCTCGCTCAGCTTTAATCCGTCCGCAACCGTCCAGAAAGTTGGCGACAAGGCCGGCGCGGTCGTTGAAGACATTCTCAAATCCGGCTACCGCGAGATCGGGACGCTGACGAAGCCAGCAGCCAAACCGTTCAAGGCGCGGATTGACGAGATCTACACCAACTGGGTCGACCGCTTTAACCCGATCAACCAGCTCGTCGATGTGGCCGAGGGAGTCGCCAAGAACAAAGGGTTTTCCATCCGTCCCGAGTTCAATCCGAAGTTCCAGATTAAGCGGTTCCTCGGGATGAGCGGCATCGCCCAGCAGCAGATCGATAGCGAGCTCAAACCCATCCTGAACCAGCTCGACCAGTTCAAGATTCCCCAGCAGGACATCGACCTCTACCTGAAATCCAGGCGCGACATTAACCTCGGTCAGCGCGGTATCAAAGGCTCCGACTCGGTGCTGGGTGGCCAGCGCGCCCAGCTCCTCGAACAGAAATACGGACCGCAGCTCGGCCAGGTCGCCGACCAGCTCTACGCCTACCAGAACAAGAACTTCGACGAGCTCGTCTCGGCCGGCTTCATCAAACCCGACGTGGCCGAATCGATTAAAGGGGTCAACGTCGACTACGTCCCGTTCCAGCGGGTCCTCGAAGATCAGGTCGACGAGTTCCTCGGCATCCCGAGCAAATCCGCCCAGCAGTCGGCCAACCCGGTCTCGAAAATCAAGGGCTCCGACAAGCAGATCTTCTCGCCCATCGAATCGGTCATCGCCAACACCATCAAGCAACGCGCCGCGATCGAGAAGAACAAGGTCGCCCAGACCATCGTCGGGTTGCAGGACATGATTCCTGATATCGGCTTCAAGCAAGTTGGCAAGAGCGGGTCGGACTCGATCACCGTCTGGAAGGACGGAGCGAAGCAGTTCTGGCAAGTCGGTCAGGATATCGCCGACTCGGTGAAAGGCATGAACGAAGAAACAACGAACAGCTTCCTGAAGGTGCTCTCGATTCCCTCGAATATCTTGAGACGTGGCGCGACCGGTCAGAACCCCGAGTTCATCATCCCGAACTTGGTGCGCGATCAGCTCGAGGCCGGCGTCAACTCGCAGTACGGTTACGTCCCCTTCCTCGATTACTTCCGGGGGCTGGCCCATCTGATTAAGCAGGATTTCGGTGGGGGCGACGACCTCTACCAGGCCTGGATGAAGGCGGGCGGGGCGCAGGTGTTTGGCTCACTCACCGGACGCGAAAGCGTCAAGAACTCCATCCAGGCGGCGCAGGGCAAGAAGAACCTGTTTGGCTGGCTGAACGACGGCCTGAACGCCCTTGGCCGCTACTCTGAGACCCCGACCCGGCTTGGGCTGTTTAACAAGGGGATCCAGAAGACCGGCAATACCGCGATGGCGGCAATGGAATCGCGCGAAGGAACGCTCGACTTCGCCCGGATGGGGGCCAAGATGCGGGTCGCCAACTCGCTCATCCCCTTCTTAAACGTCGGGATTCAGGGCTTTGACCGGCTGGCCCGGACCGCCAAGGCCAACCCCGGAGCCTTCACCGCCAAGATGGCGCTGTTCGGGGCGATGCCGTCGATCACCACCACGCTCTACAACGTCATGACCCACCCCGAGGAATACTTCGAGATTCCCCAGTACGACAAGGACGCCAACTTCGTCCTCGTCTCGGGCCGCAACGCCGATGGCACGGTCAGCTACACCAAGATTCCGAAGGCCCAGTCGGTCCAGTTCGTCGCCAACCCGCTCGAAAACCTGCTCTCCTACGCGTACCAGACCACCCCGAAATCGCTTGACCAGCTCGCGTTCCAGTTCCTCGGCTCGAGCTTGCCGGTGATAGGCGAAGGGTCCTCACCCAAGGAGCTGGCCATCAAGACGATCGGGGCCAACCTGCCCCAGGCCATCAAGCCGGTGACCGAGACGCTGCTGAACAAGAGCTTCTACAAATACAACGACAAGACCGCCCAGGCCAAGGAGGTTGTCCCCAACTTTCTCAACAAACTTCCCGCCGGTGACCGTTCCTACGAGTGGACCCCGGCTGCCTATAAAGCGGTTGGGAAAACGCTAAACGTCTCACCGCTCCAGGTCCAGAACCTGCTCGATGGCTACTTCGCCGGTTACACCAAGATTCCCGCCCAGATTGTCGATGCCCTGGTCAAGGTCTCACGCAATGAGCAAATCGACCCGAGCGAGCTGACGGGTATCCGCCGCTTCATGGGACGGACCCTGCCGGCCACCAAAAACACCGTAACGCGCGCTGACTTTACCGGCAGCATCGCCGGGTCCATTGTCCCGAATAACCAACGGGCCGGGTTGCTCCAGACCGCCTCCGCCGCCGAGGTGCCTGGCAGCTACGTCGCCGAACCCAAACAGTTCATCAACCAGATTCGCCAGGACAACGTCGTCACCCCGACCGAGAAGCAGCTAGCGAAGGATCGTATTGCCGAGCTCAACCGCCAGCGGAAGGCCGTCCTCGGCAATACCAGACTGCCGTCGACGGAACGGGACAAGACCGCTAACGAGATTGACGCCGCCAGGAAGATCCTCTCCGATGGCATCAAGCAGTCGGGCAAAGTTGACTACGCGACCGCCGCGCTGACCGGCCAGTACGAGGTCGATAAGGTCATCCTCAGCAAGAAGACCGGAGCCCTGACCACCCAGATCAACCGGCTGACCGAACAGGCCATCTCCGGCGAGCTCGAACCGGCGGAAGCGGCGGCCCAGATCACCGAACTCCGCGCCCAGCAAACCGCTATCAGCAAGCAAAGCAAGGCGCTTAAGGGTGGCAAGGCCAGGATCGGCAAAGCCAAGAAGCCGAAGAAGATCCCGGTCTCGGTCATTAAAGGGCTGAGCTACAAACCTCCGAAAGCCCCGCCGATCAAGGTCGTCAAGGCCGCCCCGAAGGGTCGAGTCTACAAACTGACCAAACGCAGTCTGAGAACCAAGAAACTCAAACGATTGACTCGAAGTAGCGTTTGAGGTACCGATAAGGAAACATGGCGACAACTAGGTATCAAAAGGGCGTACGTGCAAAGAGCTGGAATGGATTTCGTCCGGGCTCCATTCCCTGGAATAAAGGTCTAGTCGGACGACAGGCTGGCCAGGACTCTCCAAATTGGAAAGGCGGATTGCCTTCCTGCTTGGAATGCGATACCCAACTCTCCCAAAGACATCCTAAAACATCCTTATGTAGGTCATGCTACTGGAAATCTGAAAAGGCCCAAACATTAGCGTTTTCTCATCTTCCAGCTCCGCGCAGAGGAGATAAAAACCACAACTGGAAGGGTGGAGTCAGAGGTTATGATTACATCGAACGTCGCCGTTTCACAGCAACCATGCAGAAATCAATTTTTGAACGCGATGGCTACAAATGTTTGATGTGTAGAAAAGGTGGGGATCTTCAGGTAGAGCATATTGCCAAATGGTCTGAGCAACCAAGCCTACGTTTTGTTTCCGGTAATTGCGTAACTTTGTGTAAGAAGTGCCACTACCTCCGGACATTCGGCAGAGAGATGGTGCGAGATATGCCTTGGGGTCATAACTTCGGAAGGAGGATAGCCACATAGCAGCCCCGAAACTCAAGTACGCGATCGGAAACTCCGCCTCTACCACCGCCTCCAGCTCGGTGACCAACACCGACACCTCACTCCCCTTGACCGCTACCACCACGTTCCAGGCCAAGTCTGGAGCCGGCGTCATCCTGATTGACGAAGGCACCGCCACCGAAGAGATCGCGTACGCCACCGGACTGGCCGGAGCCAATCTGACCATCCCGCTCGCCAATCGCGGCCTCGAAGGCGGCACCGCCCAGGCCCACTCCTCTGGTGCAACCGTTAAGGGCGTGATGACCGCTCTGATGTGGAACGACGTCATCGATTCGCTGGTCAACGTTCTCGACGCCACCACCGGCGCGGTTGATACCACCAAGGTTGTGACGCTAACCGGGACGCAAACCCTGACCAACAAAACCCTGACCGCGCCGACCATCACCGGACCCACCGTGACCGGGACAGTGGCCGGATCGGCGACCTACACCAAACCGACACTGAACGGCTCGGTCCAGGCGATTACCGCCAACACCGATGGCGCAACCGTCACCTTTAACCTCGCGGCCAGCAATTACCACACCGTCACCCTCGGCGGCAATCGCACCCTGGCCTTGTCTAACCCTTCGGTTGGCCAACCCTTCATCCTCCGCCTCTTGCAAGACGCCACCGGATCAAGGACCGTCACCTGGTTCACGACGATCAAATGGGCCGGCGGAGTTGCGCCGACGTTGACGACCACCGCCAGCAAAGCCGATGTTCTCGGGTTCGTTTGCACCGGCTCGGGCACCTATGACGGCTTCATCGTGGGGTCCAACCTGTAGCCATGAGCGCCATTATCACCAGTGCCAATAGCACGTTCAGTCGGGCGGACAACGCCAACTTCCGACCCAACGCCATGACCGTCGAGGGTTGGTTCAAAGCCAACGCCGACCCGAGCGACTACGCCGTGCTCGCGACCCTCAATAACGACAACTGGATTCTCTACTGGTCGGCCAACTCCGGGGCGGATAACCGCAAGCCACGTATCATCTGGCGCAACACTACCCCAACTGCCTTCGACATTAAAGACACCACCACCCGCGCGTCTGGCACCTGGTTCCACCTGGCCTTCACCGCCAACGGCACCGACCTCAAGCTCTACGTCAACGGCACTGAGGTCGCCACCACCGCAGCGTCGGGAACGACCAAGGCGACGAGTAACACCCTCTACGTCGGCAGCGACAACTCGGGATTTCGCAACGTCAGCGTCTCAGATCTTCGGATCTGGAACGTCGCCCGGACGCAGGTTCAGATCGCCGCGAATTACCAGACTCGGCTGGCCGGCAACGAAACCAACCTGGTCGCCTACTGGAAGTTCAACGACGGCGCGGGCAACACTGCCGATGATCTGACGAGTAACGCGCTCGACCTGACCGCCACCAGCGCGAGCTGGAGCACCGACGAGCCGGCTGTCTTCGCCCAGACCACGGGGGCGGCATTCTTGCTGAATTTTATTTGACAACCTATGGAACTTCTCGCACCACTCGCATCGCACGGAATCCTCGGACTTTTCTGCGCGATCTTCGGTGGTGTTATCGTCTTTCAGAATCGCGTGATCTCGAACTTGCAGGACAAGCGCCTCAACGACGCCAGTCAAAACCGCGACCTGATCATCAACTCACTCAGGGACATCCAGAAAACCCTCGACAAGTTCGTGCTCTTACTCGAAGCCGGGTCGCGCAAGGGGGTCCTGTGATTAGCCGCATCCACAATTGGTTCCGTCAGATCGGCTACGCGCTGGCGCATAAGGAGAAGAGCGAGCAAATCCACTCGATTAATAACGAGATTATCCGCGAGGTCTTGAAGACCCATCTGGCGGTCAGCCGCGTCAACCGAACCTTAGAAGAAACGACATCCTATCGAATTGGGAGAGCCATCGGCGCTATCGACGAATGATCAACGAACAACACATCATCGCCTTCAATATCAGCCTTCGCATCATCGCCGCGATGCTGATGATCTTGGTTATCTTGCCGGTGGTTCACAAGGAAAGCCAGCATTCCAGCCGTTACCAACGCATCTCGAGGCTCTTACTCTACTTTGATAGCTTCTTTATCGCGTCCATCCTCGGGGCGATCCTTGGCAGCGTCTGCCGGCTGAACGGCGTTTGTGGCGGCAACGACTGGCTGGTCACGACCGGGGCGTTCATTCACTCGGTCGCAACGCTCTGTGCGGCGATTACCTGGTGTTTACTCTACGAACGACGTCATCAACAGTAGTGCTATAATGTAACGACTTTATGCCAATGTATACCTTGAGCGACCTATTTATTGGCGATTTTCGGGTTTCACAACAGTACGGTGTCAACGCCGCCTTTTATAAGCAATTCGGTTTAGCCGGCCATGAAGGCGTCGATTACGCCACTCCCGTTGGCGTGCCGGTGCTGGCTCCCTTTGATGGCGTCATCCTGCGCGACACCGACAACCCGAAGTCCGGGGCCTACGGAACCCACCTGGTCATCTGGGACCCGACCCAAAAGTGCGCGGTCTGGTATTGCCACCTCGCGAGTAACCGCGTCTCGTATGGCGAGCGCGTTCAGTGCGGCCAGGTGATCGGGCTGACCGGCAACACCGGCAACTCAACCGGCCCCCACCTCCACGTCAACCTCGTCGAAACCGACAGCTTCGGCAACCGGACCAACCTCAGCAACGGCTACCAGGGTTTCCTGAATATTCTCAACCCCAAGCTGGTCAAGTGGAAAGCCAAAGAAACCACGACGCCCTCGCCCCAGACGCCGGTCTTCTCCTTCACCGACCAAACCAAGGTGCCGCTTGGTGAGCCCTGGGGTGAGATGGAGGTCCAGGCAATTCGCTCGACCCTGAATGACCTGAAACGCGACCTGACGTCCTGCCTCAACAGTGCGCTCAATTCGCCCAAAACCACCCCTACAGCGGTCCCGACCCCAAAAGATGACCCTGTAACCGAGACGGTGGAATTGCCCCCTTTCCTGACCAGCTTTATTGACTATCTGAAAAGGAAGTTCTCATAGTAATGGATGACGAATTGGCGGTCATCCGCGACCAGAATACGACGATGCAGAAGACCCTCGACCGCTTCGATAACGAATCGGGCAAGGATCACGATGAGGTGGTCAGTGGGTTACGCGACCTGCAAAAGGGTCAGGCCGAGCTGATGATGCGGGTCGGATCACTGGAAGCCGAACTGGCGCAGTTACAGAACAAGGTCGATCGGGTGCCGGCGAAGACCGGCGATAAGGTCGCCGATGCCGTCAAGCCAATTACTGACACACTTGATCAGGTAAAGAAAGAACATTGGTGGAAGAAGCACTTCCTGAAAGGCGGGTGAACTCATATAGAAAAATTTGAAGGATATAAAACCTACGTATTAGCGGGACTTATGCTCGTGGCTGGTGTGCTGCGTAATCTGCACTACATCGATAACGAGACATTCATCGCAGTGGTGTCAGTCCTCGCCCCGGCTGGACTCGTCACGTTGCGTGGAGCGGTCTCACGAAAGTGATGACCGTGGTGGTGGGCAGGAGCGCCAGTAGATGGCGCGGGTTCGGGCAGTTCCCGTTGTTCTCCTACCTACCATTATGGCCAGCAAAGAGACGCCGGAGAATAACGGCCACTATTCGAATACCCCTCATCACCAAGCCCGATCTGAGTATTGGCGGGAGGTCCGACGTCAGACCAGAGACCCCGAGGTCCTCGCCAAGAAGCCCATTACCGTACTGATTAGACGCTCAATGCGGCGTATCCCAAGGGACGGCCGATGAACGAGCGAGATGTGAGACCCCGATTTCAATCCGGTGAGCAGATGCGGTTTGTTGACCGGTTCCAGCGCTTCCATGACCAGGAGCATTACATGTTCAGTGAGGCGGCCAGGGTGATACGTGAGATGCCGCAGGCCACCCACTTGCTGTTTACCGCCACGACCGCCGAGGGGTATATGGCCAGGCTACCAATGGAAATGATCGAGCCGATGTTTGAACGCTTTGCCCTGAGCTTTCGCCTCCAGGGTCTGGACTACGGGCTGGACCTAGGCCATGACGAGCTACTCCGCCGCTGTACCACTGAATTCACCCCACACCAACCAACCACCGATGGAGACATCCCCTTCTAATAAACATTGATGAAAAGTAGTGTGGTAGTACCCATTTTCAATAATGAGTACCAAGTCATCGTTGCTTGGGGTGACCTGAAGAAGGCGCGTCAACTAATGAAGTCCTGGGGCTACGAAAAACTAGCTGAGCAGAGTGACCTGGATAGTCGTCGTGGCGTGTGCTTCTACGCGGACACCTGCCATCCGGTGATAGTGCTGCCCCGATTCCCAACCACACCGAGCGAAATTGGAACTCTAGCTCACGAAGCCCATCACGCCATCAATAACATCTTCGACAAGCTTCAGGCAGACAAGAATAACGACGAGGTATTCGCGCATTCAATTGGAGCAGTTGTCCGCACGGTTCTTAACGCCAAGCGAAACGGGAGCCGGAAATGATGGAGACATCCCCTTCTAAACTTACCCGCTGCGACCTGTGTATGCCGGAAAACCGGAGCCGCTGTGTGGCCGTTCCCGCCTTTCCAGGCCGGCTCGAACGGATTTACTGGCCTACGAAGGTGATGCCCAAACTCGACATCATCCACTCCGAAACGATCGAACGTTGTCGAAGACGCGAGATGTTCCTAATGAAACCGGACATTGACAAGCAACCCAGTTAGCGAGATAATGCGGTTAATCTGTGTCTAGGCAGGTTTACAGAATTTAGTTGTAAACGAACCGCTTCGGGCTAGACACCGAGGCGGTTTTTTTATGTTCGAAGTATTGCTGGCTATCATCGCTATCTTCACCTTCTTCCAGAACGCTCCAGCTGCGCCGGTTTCAGCACCTCCAACCCCGATCGTCGCGACCGCAGAGCCGATCACCACTGAGAACCTCTATCAGGCCTTTAACCAGTATCGCCGGGCCCATGACCTGCAACCCGTGCTGTGGGATGACACGCTCTGCCCGCTGGCCGAAATCCGGGTGCGCGAGATCCTGACCGAGTGGAACCACAACGGCTACCTCGCCAAGACGAACGCCTTCTTTGAACGCCACCCCACTTACGTCGTGGCCGGCGAGAACCTGGCCCGCAACTACCGCACCACCGCGGAGGTCATGGACGCCTGGGACCAGTCGCCCACCCACCAGGCCAACCTCGTCAAGCCGGTCTTCAACCGGGTTTGCTTTGCGGTTCATGAGAACCACGTGACCCAACAGCTTGGAGCTATCCGATAACCAGCGATCATCGATACTCTTTGATATATATCGTCCCAATTGATAAGTTGTCTGCCAAATGATACAACTAGTACATGTCCAACATACCTAATACGACTCCAGTCCCGAATGTCTTGATAGACAGGTACATGCGCAAGCTCACCGACACGGCCTTCAAAATCTCAATGATTATCGTCCGGAAAACCTACGGTTGGATACTTGATCCGGAAACTGGAATGCGCAAGAAAGAGGATTGGATAGCTTACTCACAGCTCATGGAATTCAGCGGCCGCGAACGAGCAGCCGTTTCCAAAGCGTTACGAGAGCTTGAAGACAACCGACTCATTGATATCCGAGACGAAAAGGGCCGTTCCCTGCATGGAAAGGAAGATAGGCGTGGAAAGAAGCTCTATTATCGTTTTGTAACTAGTATGGAAAGCGAACTAGTTACCCCCAACCAGTTCGGAAAGCGAACTTCGGAAAGCGAACACACAAAAGAAACTAATACAAAAACTATCTCTAAAGAGATAGGCGGAGTTGCTAAGAAGCAACTCGCTTGCCCGCTTCTTAACGGTTCTCCTCTAAGGGAGAAGTACGGCAACGGACACATGGAGTGTGTCGAGTACCTGGGTGATGTCCAAACCCAACGGAAGCAGGACTTCATTAACCGTTCCAAGCAGTTCTCCTTCTTACATAAGATCCTCCGAGCTGGGTACGGCTTCGACCAGATGGACGCCGCTATTAAGGGAATTGAGAGGCGTTTCGGACCCCATGCCTGGGATATGGCCACACTGGCGTCCTGGTTAGAGAAAGGCGGCCGGTAATGGCCAAACGACTGGGTGACATCGTCGGGGGTGAGGCACACATCCATAGCTGGGGACCGGGCCACGATCGTTCTGAGAGACGCTGCATGGGATACACCGCTAAGGGCCTAAATTGCCCAGCGATTCTGGTGTCCCCGCGCGAGCATGAGTATCGAATGGCTGAATGGAATGCCTACTTCGACCTGGTCAAAACCACCGACGCTTACCGGGACTACCAGGCGATGCGGGAAGCGGTCAATACCAAAAACAAACCACTAATGGCCGAAATAATGAAACGTAATCTCGAAGCCTGTGATGTGGTGTTGAATGAATGGGGTGATGAGGTTCTCAAGATTAAAGACCCATTACCAAATCCGCATTACCCAGACCCAGTTGGTTTCCCATACTACGTTATCTATACATCAAATAAGATAAGTAATGCTAAAGGGACTACTTGACAAACGAAAGTAGTTGTGAGAAGATACCTTTAGATAACGAAACAGAATATGAAATCACAAGCACTCCATTACCGAGAACAACGCGATAAGTTAGCCTATTACCTGCTCGAAATCCTTGGCCTTTCCAAAGTTAAAGTTGCCGAAATCCTGGGGATCACCCCGCAAGCCGTGTCAACGCAATTCCCCAACCGTAATGGAGGCGATCAGTGAATCGCTTCCTCGCCGGCTTCATCCTCGGTTTTGTGACTTGCGGCATCGTCACCATCACCATCATCGTCATCGCGATGCCAGGCAGGACCATCCAGTTACCAGTTGATAGCTGCGCCTCGCTGAATAGCTCAGCGGCCTACGAGCGCTGCGTGGAGGTGTCGAAATGATGGATTTAATCGGTGGTATCGGCCTGGTAATGCTGCTCTTTCTGGGGATGGCTTTTGTTGTCAACAATAGCCACTCCCGCCGTCGCCGCACTCCCCGACCCCGGATCTACGGCACCCAACGGATTACTGGACGACTGCTGACCCGCAACCCCTGGCACGACCGCAAGACCGGCAAGTACACCCGCGGTCCCCGCCTCTACACCCAGTATGTCAGCGAAATGAGGGCGAACGCATGAACATGACCCAACACACGGTTGCCCTTCACGCCAGATTAGCGGCGTACAAAGAGCTCTATAGCGAGGTCATCGACGACGGTGACGGTTACTCAACCGAAGACATCCTGACCATCGCCCGCCACCTGGAGAAGAAGATCGCCAACGTCAAGGCCGAGCTGGACGCCAGCGAATGGACGCTGATCGAAGTCGAGACCGACCTGAACCGATTAGCGGAAGCGAGGACCAGCAACCATGACGAATGACCACGTTGACTGGTGCGATTGTCCGACCTGCGACGCCATCTTAGAAGACCACTTGCAAAAAGAACCAGAGGAGGTGAACGATGAATCAAATTGATTGCAGTATCCATGACGTTCCCTTCCGCCATTTCGATAAAAACGGTAAAGACTGGTGGGCTCACTCCTACCCCGATGGTGAAGGTGGAACCGCCTGGTGTAATTACAAAGAAGGTGACCAGAAACGGGCTGTGAATACGACCTCAGCCTATATCCCCGCCTTGACTACCAGGACCTATGGAACAGATCAGGCAGAGAGAGTGGACCGAGAACGCCGCATTCAGCGACAGCACTGCCATGAGATGGCCCTGAGGTATCTAGACCTTTTACAGAAGACCGATGACCGCTCTGACACAGTGAGCCTTAAAGAAGTGTTTGAAATAACCGATCACTTTATGGAGGACTTACAACCAAAAAACTGACATGAAGCGCATCAAACTATCAAACGGCGAATATGTGAAGGTAGACGACCAAGATTACGGCTGGTTGAATCAGATGAAATGGTACGAGAGCAAGGCGGGATATGCCTGCCACAGCCACTACGAGTCAGGCCGACGCATCCTGTGGTACATGCACCGAGAGATAGTAAAGCCGGGTGATGGGTTCATTACGGACCACATCAACTTTGACAAGCTGGATAACCGCCGCTGCAACCTTCGGGTTTGCACGAGCAGCCAGAACAATGCACACCGGAAATTGAGAACGAACAGGTCAGGGTATGTAGGGGTCCACTGGGTCACACGAGACCATCGCTGGAGAGCGCACATAAAGCACGACGGCAAGCAGATGCATATCGGTGACTTTACAGACCGGATAGAGGCCGCCCGAGCCTACAACAAACGGGCCAAGGAATTACACGGGGAATACGCTATGTTGAACCCGTTGTAACTAACTAGCAGCATCAGTGGGTAAGGTGATTAAGACGAGGAAGCAGCCTCGACGCAGAGGACACCTTACCCGCCAGATGATTGGGCTTTGGAATACAGAGCTTGACCATCTGGACTTTAACAATTGAATACAGCTAGGCGGGTCACCTTTACGGCAGCGACGGCTACCACACCGGAGTACCGGCAAACGTCACACCAGATCCAAAATGGTCAAACCGTTGCTATAGGCGGAGTGACAGGAGGGTATCGGATAGGTTCCGAGAGAGTGAATGAAGACCACAAAGGATCAGAAACCCTAGATGCGACCGCAAGGTCTGGGCTAGGTAGTTACGTGGTGACCGGCTAGCTGTATTCAATACCAGAACTAAAACTATGAAAAAACTAACTAAAGAAGAACAAAAAAAATCATGGGAAGATACATTTGATAAAGAATTTTGTATCACAGAGTCTATAGTTGGCTTCACATGGGATAAGTTCAAAAATGGAACTTTACCAAGCGAAGTTAAACAGTTTATTAAAGACCTCTTGGCATCAAACAAGAACAAGATATTAAAATTATTGGTTGAAGGAAAATGACGGTGAAAATAATATGAAAAAACTAACTATGAACGACCTAAAACCATTCAAACACGGAGAAGAAGGCACACATAGTGTCTGTAATAAGCACAACATAGGGGGCAAGTCCGTTTGCTGTGAATGTTCTGAGGAAGTTGGGTGTGGAGATATAACTATGACCTACACACAAAAAATATTAGAGGAGTTTGATGAAAAATTTGGTTATTTATTGGATATGGCAGATGTAAGAGTACATTTGGGAAACCCAGAAAAGACAGAAATTGCGTTCAAGGAAGTTCTTAAAATATTTCTAGCCACCAAAATCCACCAAGCAGTAGCAGAAGAGAGGAAGGGGATGGCGGTAACTGAGAATACATCAGATGGCTACCATACATTCAAGGAATTATACGAGTTCCGAAAGATATATAACGCTGTACTGTTCAATGAGTGGACGAGTGGTGGAAAGTACCAAATTCATAAAAGTAAAAAACACAGTGATGGTGAAGAATGTTTTGGGGGTGGGTGGTTTATTGTTATGGCGACACTACCGACTGGACAAATAAGTAACCATTACGAGTTAAAGGATTGGGATTTATTTGAGTGTGAAGAGCGAGAATTGGCAGACAAATGGGATGGACACACTTCTCAAGATGTTCTCACTAGGCTCTCCTCACTAGACACCCCATTAACAGATAAAGAATAACTATGAATCAAATTGAAATTATAATAACAGACGACAAGAAAGAGGGAGATCAGAGTTTTGAAGCTACTGCGGTTTTTGATTATCAATGGGATAATTCGTGGCTAGGTTATGGTGGCGAAATGAGTATGACAGCATTTGGCTCTACCGAAAAAGAAGCTGAAGAAAGACTGCGGGAAGAATTGTTTGCCTATCAGTCAGAGTTAGTGAAAGCCCTCGTATTCCTAGACAAACCATTAAAAGTTGATAAAGAATAATATGAAAAAACTAACTAAAGAAGAACAGAAAGAAGAGGCACTAAAAGAAATAAGAAAAGAACTAGAACGTACTTTAACACGGGCATACTTTTCTTTTTCAAAGACTGATAAGCCAGAGTTTA
>Ga0163150_10001431_pt1 | contig 40248 bp, 35 predicted proteins | sample OliLakLV19P2IB_FD_148628 | JGI IMG/M metagenome (GOLD analysis project Ga0163150, IMG submission 148628) | Freshwater microbial mat bacterial communities from Lake Vanda, McMurdo Dry Valleys, Antarctica - Oligotrophic Lake LV.19.P2.IB | ecosystem: Environmental > Aquatic > Freshwater > Lake >... | reverse complement strand
TTCCGGGACTATGACGACCTGATGAACCTCGCCACCGCCGGGTGGAACGCGGTCAGCCAGGAGCGATTGAAATCGATCTGCGCAACGGCGTGGATTGACGCGGAAAGGAATTAATCGGGAAGCGTATGAGTGGTTTTCAAGGAGAAATGAGATGCGTTTTTCGTCGTTCCCTCGCACCGTGTTGGGCCTGCTCGCGGGGCTGACGCTGGCAGTTCAGGTTCAGGCCGTCCCCGTCCTGGTTGAGTCCTTCGGCGGCAGCAACGCCAACAACCTCGCGGGGACCACCGCCGACATCGGCGGCACCTGGACCGGTTCGGCCAACTTCAAAGAGGGCGGTCAGGTCACCGGTACCGGCACCGCTTATGTCCCCGTCAGCATCACGCCCGGCAGTATCTACACGCTCTCGGCCGACCTCCTGCCGGCCCCCGGCGCCACCACCAACTGGCTCGCCGTCGGCTTCACCAACGGTGCCAGCGCGGGCGGAGCTTCGATTCAGTCCAACGGCGCCGGCGCCAATCCCTCCGCTTGGGCGCTGCTCCGCGATAACGGCCAGACCCAGGGCTTCTTCGGCCCCGGCACCGCCAACATCGGCCCGAACAACACCGTCGTCGGGAACCCGAGCAACCTGCGCGTCCGCCTCGATACGACCAACCCCTCGCACTACACCGTACACTTTTTCGATGAAAATACGGCACTGGGCAACTGGGGCGTCATCCCCGCCACCTCTCTTACCCACGTCGCCATCAGCTCCGCCGGCATGACCGGTTCTATCGACAATGTCGTGCTCGACCAGACGCCGGTGACGACCGTCGCCGGCGTTCTGCTCACCGACAACTTCACCGTCAATCAGCCGGTCGCCAACCACGCCGACATCAACCTCAACCTCATCAACCGCCAAGGCGGCGCCTTCGCGCCGATCGGCTATCGCGGCACCGGCAACGCCCAGATCGGCAACCCGATCCCCACCGACAAAACCATTCTCGACGGCGCCAACGTCTTGCTCCTGGCGGGCAACGCCACGGCCACCCTCAATCGCAACTTCAACAACGCGGTGTCGCAGGGCATTCTCGAGATCGTGTACGACGCCGCCCCCGATGTCCGCGTGCCCGGCGCCGCCGCCAGCACCAACTGGGTCGCCATCAATCTCGGAACCAACGTACAGGAAACCCCCCTCGTCGATTCCAGTCTCACGCACTTCGGCCTGCTCGTCCGCGAGAACGGCCAGTTCCAGGCGTTCGACGGCAACACCGTCGTTGGCGCCGGCGTGATGGACGCCACCCCGATCGAGAACGATTTTTATCGCGGCATCCGCCTGCTCCTCTCCGACCCGGGCGACGGCAACGCCTTCGACGGCATCGGCGTCACGAAGATCGACGCCTATTACGAAGGCGTAAACTTCTTCAGCTTTACCAAGACCGGCGGCGGCTACGCCAACAACTACATCAACTTCCAAAGCAACAGCATCGGCTACGTGGACAACCTCCAGATCAGCCTGCTGATCCCCGAGCCCGCCACGATGTCGCTGCTGGCTATCGGCGGCGTCGCGCTGCTCCGCCGCCGTCGGGTCGCCTAATTGAGTCGATCGAACAACCTGAAATAAGAAGCGGACGCTCATCGGAGCGTCCGCCTTTTTTTTGATGACGATGGATGCCGCGGGCCGTCCGTTGCCAGCGCCCGGGCATCGAACGCTAAACTACTTCTCGCACTGAAACAGGAGCATCCCATGCGGCGACGCGACTTCATGGCGGCGGCATCGGCGGTCGTGGCGGCGGGCGCGGCGGCGTCGCGCGGGGCCGTCGCGGAACGGCCGAAGATCAAGGCCGGGCAGATCGGCACCGCTCACGCCCACGCCGCCGGCAAGATGGCCGCGATGCGGAAGCTCGCGGACGACTACGAGATCGTCGGCATCGCCGAGCCCGATGAAGAACGCCGCAGGAAGGCACAGAACAATCCGGCCTACCGCGACCTCCGCTGGATGAGCCTCGAAGAGTTGCTCGCGGCGCCGGGCTTGCAGGTTGTCGCGGTGGAGACGGAAGTGCGCGACCTGGTGCCGACGGCGAGCAAGTGCGTCGCGGCCGGCGTTCACGTGCACCTCGACAAGCCGGCCGGCGAATCGCTCGCCGCGTTCGCCGCGCTGCTGGCAGAATCGAAACGCCGCAAGCTCACCGTGCAGATGGGGTACATGCTCCGCTACAACCCGGCGTTCCAGCTCTGCTACAAGCTTGCCCGCGAGGGATGGCTCGGCCAGATCTTCGAGGCCCACGCGACGATGAGCAAGAGGATCGGGGCCGGCGAGCGCAAGGCGCTGGCGGCCTACGCGGGCGGCTCGATGTTCGAACTCGGGTGCCACGTGATCGACTCGCTGGTGCACGTGCTCGGCAAGCCGCTCAAGGTGACGCCGTTCAGCCGCCGGACTAAGCCGGCGCAGGACACGCTGGCCGACAACCAGCTCGCGGTGCTCGAGTACGAGAAGGCGACCGCGACGGTGCGCAGCGCGATGATCGAGGTGCACGGCGAGCGCCGCCGGCAGTTCGTCGTCTGCGGCGATGAGGGCACGGTGGACATCCGCCCGCTGGAGCCTGGCAAGATGTTGCTGGCGCTGAGCAAGGCCCGCGAGCCTTATGCCGCGGGCTATGAGGAGGTCGCGCTGCCGAAGGCGGCCGGCCGGTACGACGGCGAGTTCATCGACCTGGCGAAAATCGTGCGTGGCGAAAAGCAGGCAGATTTCACGCCGGAACACGACCTAGCCGTGCATGAAACAATCCTGCGGGCAAGCGGCGCGGCAGTGGAGAAGTAGGGGGTCGGGCGTCAGGAGTCAGGAGTCAGGAGTCAGGAGTCGGGGGTCGGGAGCCGGGGTCGGGAGTCAGGAGTCGGGAGTCGGGAGTCGGGAGTCAGGAGTCAGGAGTCAGGAGTCAGGAGTAACGGCTTTGACGCACCTGACTCCTGACTCCTGACTCCTGTCCGCCGTTCCCCGTCTCCTCCTCAAATGAACACCGTCATGAACAGCGCCGGCTCCTTGATCTTGCCGGTGAGTTCGCCGACGACGGTGGCGACGGACTTCACTTCATAGTTCGGGTGTTGCTCGAGCCACTCGTTGATCTGGTGGTCGAGGTGCTCGATGGCGTCGAGGCGGAGCTTGGCGACGAAGGTCTTGGCGCGGACGCCGCCGGTGCCCGTGGCGTTGGGCTGGCGCTTGTATCTGCTGTCGGCGTCGGCGGACTTCTTGCGCTCGAAGTTGCGGATTACCCGGTTGCCCGCGGGGACATCGCCGCCGTCGTCGAGTTCGATGCCGTCGGACGCCGGGGCGGCCTCCTCGGTGAGCTCGTCGATGGGGATCGCGTCGGCAAGCAGTTCGTCCCCCTCATCGGAAGGGATCTGGATCGCGTCCTTAAGGAGGTCGTCGTCGTGCTTCGCCATGGGAATCCTCTGAAATGGACTGGGGAATGAAACAACAGGACGTGCCGGTGGCCGAGTGCAGGCACCCCCTTGGACTGAGGTTCGATGATAACGCATGGAGGCGGTTCGCCAAAGCGGCGGCGTGGCGAGTTCAGAGCGATCGCATTCAGGCGGGTGGCACTGACAAGCGGAGTCCGCGGAGCTTGTCAGTGGCGGCGAAGCAGCGGGCGCCGATACTGACGAGGCCTCCAAATTGTCCTTGCCAGTGCCACCCTCGGTTCATGCAATGGTCCTTGTTGACGGGACTCACCGAGGGATGCTCGGTTCATCCACCGAGATCGGCAGCGTCAACCACCGGCGATATCATCCGCCCGCGCCACAGCCTGTCCGACACGCGGCGCAGCTCGATGCTGCCGGTGAAGCGGCGCGTGCGCAGTTCGATGATCGTCCGGCTCGGCGTCCAAAGCACCGGAACAAAAACGCCCTCATCGATGCGCCGCACCTGTCCCCGGCCGTCGGAAATACCGCCCTCATAAGCGAGGTAAGCGCGCCGGTGCGGCGCGAGCGGTTCGAGGTTCCAGCTTCTCATTGAAGCCCACGCATCGAATGGCCATGCGACGCGGAACGTCAACAATCGACCGCCGACATCCCGCGGATCGCCCAGCAGCCAGTCGAAGTGCCGGCCGCGGCGCGTGACGTGAAGGAGCAGCGCTGTGGGCAGGGCGTGCATGAGTGCATGGTAATGACCCCGCCGCCCGCCGGGTCGATGTCTGCTTCCGCCTCTGCCTCTGCTGCTCCCGTGCCGCTGCTCTCACCGCTCCTGCACCGGCAGAAATGTCAGCGTGTCGGTGTCGGTGTCGAGCAGGGCGACCGTGTAACTCTGGGCGCGGAAGAGGGCGCCGGGGTTGATCAGGCGGGTGGCGCCGCTGCGCTCGTCGCGCGGGTGGTGGCTGTGGCCGTGGCAGAGGTAGGCGGGCCGACTTTCCAGCGCGGCGGTCATGGCGGCGGCATCGTCGCCGTGCAGGAAGATCAGCCGGCGCGGCCCGATCGACGGGGCCGAGCCGGCGGCCAGTGGAAGCTCGAGCGTTCCTACCGGATCGTCAACGGTCACGCCGACATCCTTCGCGTACCGCGCCATCGCCGTGCGGTCCCAGTCGACATTGCCGAACACCACCCGCACACCGATGGCGGGGCCATTCTCCGGCGGCACCGGAATCAACTCGTCAATGACTTCCAGGCTGCCCACGTCGCCGAGGTGAATCAATACCTCCGCCCCGACGGCCAGCAGTGCTTCGACGGCGCGGCGCGTCGTGGCCGCTCGACCGTGTGAATCCGAAAGTAAACCGATCTTCGGCAATGAAAAACATCCGGTTATCGAAGGGCGGTTCAGAATAGCGAAGTGTGCGCGCCGAGCAAGACCTGGAAGCGCTTAACCACGGATAACACGGATAACACGGAAAACACGGAAAACACGGATAACACGGATAGCACGGGTAAAGCCAATCTTTGGCTCAGTGGCCATCCGCGATTTCCGTGCTACCCGTGGTCGGACGATTTGAATCGTTCCATCTAAACAGCGATGGTCTCTCACAGCTTGTCATACTTCGCGTTGCTGCCCTTGGCCTTGCTCACGGGGTACTTCGCCTCGTTCTTCTTCATCTTCCGCGCGAACGCCGCGGGCAGGTCGACGCCCTGGTCGTGCGTCAACAGCAGCAGCGTGAGGAGCACATCGGCCAGCTCATCCTCGAAGGCCTCGCGCACCTCCGGCGTCGCCAGGTGCTGCGTCAGGCCATCGCCGCTGCGCCACTGCGTGAGTTCCAGCAGCTCCGCCGCCTCGATGCAGAGGTTGGCGGCGAGGTCCTTGGGCGTGTGAAACTGGGCCCAGTCGCGCTCGTCGCGGAATCTGGCGGCCGTCGCGAGCAGGTCATTCATGGTGACGTCAGCGGACATTCAAGGCTCCGTTCTGTCAGGCTCCGAGTCCATCTCCGCGATCGCCTTGGGCCGCAGCACGAGGAAGAGCACGGTGATCAGCGCGACCAGCCCGGCGGCGAACAGCAGCGGCAGCAGCGGCGTCAGCGCGCTGCCGCCTACGGCCCTCGCCGCCCGCGACCGGCCGAACATGTTCCACACGTCGTTCCCGATCATCGCCACGCACACCACCGCCGCCAGCGCCGGCACGAACACCGGCACCTCGAACCGTCCGCTCGGCTCGCCCGGCCGGCGCTTGAGCACGATGAGCGCGATGTTCACCACCGTGAACGAGAACAGAAGCAGCAGGCTCGTCGCCTTGGCCAGTGAACCGATGTCGCCGATCATCACCAGCGGCAGCACGACGGCGAGCAGCGCGAGGATCGCCACGTGCGGCGTGTGCCGCGTCGCATGGACTTTGCCGAGCGCCTTCGGCAGCAGACCCTGCCTTGCCATGCCGTAGGCGAGGCGCGAGCCCATGATGAAGTTGAGCAGCGCCGTGTTGCTCACCGCGAGCATGGCGACGAAGGCGAACGCCCCGGCCGGCATCCACGGGGCCGCCACGTCGACCACGCGGTACAGCGCCGGCTTCCCCGACGCCGCCAGCTCCGCCGACGGAACCACCGACACCGCGATGACGCTCACCGTGATGTAGATCACGGCCGCGATGCACAGGGCCGCGATCAGCGCGATCGGCAGCGTGCGCTGCGGCTCCTTCACTTCCTCCGACACGTTGAGCAGGTCCTCGAAGCCGATGAATGAAAAGAATGTGAGCACCGCGCCGCTGAGGATCAGCGACGTTGTCAGATCACCGTCGAGGTTCAGCGGCGCGGTGGCGTCGAGGTAGTCGACGCCGCCGACGAAGCGCAGCCCGACCGCGATGATCAGCAGCAATCCGCCGATCTCGGTGAAGGTGCAGACGGCGTTGACCCACGCCGACTCGCGGATGCCGCGGAAGTTGACCAGCGCGGCGCCGGCGAGGAACACCAGCACGATGCCGCGCGTCGCCCACGCGACCTCCATGTCGGTCAGTTGAATGTCGAACAGGCTGAGAAAGTAGCGGGCGAACACGTGGCTCGCCGTCGCCATCGATGTGAGCCCCGAGCACATCACCGCCAGGCCGATGAGGTAGGGGAGGAATGAGTTGCGAAACGCCCGTCGCGTGATGTAGGCCGCTCCGGCGGCACGGGGGTAGCGCGAGCCGAGGCAGGCGTACGATAAACCGGTGAGCCCTGCCGCCACCATGCTCGCCGCGAACGCCAGCCACAGAGCGTTGCCCAGGCCCTTCGCCGCGTCGCCGATGGTGCCGTATATCCCTGCGCCGAGCATGTTGCCCACGCCGTAGATCGTCAGCGCGATCGGCCCCAGCCGGCGCACCAGCTTGGGCTCGCCGACGGAACCTGGCGCTGCGGCGGACGTGTCGGCGGGTGTGTCGGCGGGTGGCGTGGCGTCGGACAAATCGAGTCCTCCGTCGGGTGTTGTCCGAGTGTAGCGTCATGCGATCGTTCACGGTGGAACAAACATCTGACCGCGTCTTGCAAGCGGCTGCTTGGATGGATCCGGGCGAGAGGATCCGGGCGAGAGGCCCGGTGGCTAAAGTGAGTGAGGCGCCGGTTCTCCGACGGACGGGCCGGGGCTTCGCAACTCAACCCTTGTCGCGGGGCTCTGCCCGCAGGCACCATCACGCGATGATGTCGTCGACCACGCTGCCGTACACATCCGTCAACCTGAAGTTGCGGCCGACGTGGCGGTAGGTCAGGGCCTTGTGGTCGAGGCCGAGCAGGTGCAGGATGGTCGCGTGCAGGTCGTGGAAGTGGACCTTCTTGTCGACGGCGTAGTACCCAAACTCATCGGTCGCGCCGTACCGCAGCCCGCCGCGCACGCCGCCGCCGGCCATCCACATCGTGAAGCCGTGCGGGTTGTGGTCGCGGCCGTCGCGGCCCTGCGCCGTCGGCGTTCGGCCGAACTCACCGCCCCAGAGCACGAGCGTATCGTCCAGCATGCCGCGCTGTTTCAAATCCTTGATCAGCGCCGCCGCGGGTTGGTCCATCTGACCGGCGAGCTTGGCGTGCTCCGCGCGCAGGTTGCCGTGCGAGTCCCAGTAGCCGTGCGTCACCTGCACGAAGCGCACGCCCGCCTCGGCGAACCGCCGCGCGAGCAGGCACTGCGTGCCGAAGCTCCGTGTCTCGTCCTTGTCGAGGCCGTACATCGTGCGGATGTGCTCCGGCTCGCCGGACAAATCCTGCACGGCCGGCACCTGCGACTGCATGCGAAACGCGAGCTCGAACGATTCGATGCGGGCCTCCAGCGCCGAGTCGGGGCCGGTGGCGGCGAGGCGGTCCGCATTGATTTGCCGCAGCGCGTCGAGCTCCATGCGCTGAAGCTCCGGCGTCGTCTTCGACTGCGTGATGAACGGCACCTTCGCGTTCGCTGCGTTGCCGCCGTCGCGACCGATCGAGGTCCCTTGAAAGTGTGCCGGGAGGAAAGCGGAACTCCACGCATTGAGTCCGCCGTGGCTGCTCGATGGGCAGATCGTGATGAAGCCGGGCAGGTTCTGGTTGACGGTGCCCAAGCCGTAGTTGATCCAGGACCCCATCGACGGCCGGACGAACGTGTCGGACCCGGTGTGCAATTCGAGAAGCGCCGCGCCGTGGCGCGAGTTGGAGCCGTAGACCGAGTTCATCACGCAGAGGTCGTCGATCACCGAGCCGTGATGCGGGAGCAGCTCGCTGACGGGCGTGCCGCACTGGCCGCGCGGCGTGAACTTCCAGGGCGAGGCGAGCAGCTTGCCGGTCTCGCTGGAGACGATGCGCGGTTGGGCGAAGGGGAGCGGTTTGTCGTCGCTCGCCTGGAGCTGTGGCTTGTGGTCGAGCAGGTCCATCGACGCAGGGCCGCCGTGCATGAAGAGGAAGATGACGCGCTTGGCCTTGGGCGCGACGTGCGGCGGGCGCGGGCCGAGCGGATCAGAGTGTTTTGATGGGCTGGCTGCGACGGCGCGCGACTCACCGGCCAGCATCGCCGCCAGCGCCACCGAGCCGAAGCCCACGCCCTGCGCCAGCAGCTGCCGGCGCGAGAGCGGCAGGGCATCACGGTTTCGGCAAAGCCTATTCGACATAGACAAACTCCGTGGAGGCGAGCACGACCCGGCAGAGCGCCGCCCAGGCCGCGGCCTGGCGCAAAACCGCGTCCGGCAGTTTCGCCGCCAGCGCCGCTTCATACTGTTGCAGGAACGCGCCCCGCAGTTTCAATTCGTCTTCTGTCGCCTTGCGCCCCAGCGTCCGTTCATACAGCGCCATGATCCGGGCCCCATCTTCGGCCTTCGCGTCCTTCAGCAGGTCCGCCGCCAGCGCCTCGGCCGACTTCATCACCACCGTGCTGTTCATCATGAACAGGGCCTGCGGCGCGACGGTGGTCGTCGCCCGGTCGCCGTTGGAGACGCTCGGGTCGGCGAAGTCGAATGCGATCATCGCATCGTGCAGCCCGCTGCGCATCACGGGCAGATAAACGGTGCGGAGCACGCTGCTGTCGTAGTGGGCGTTGTTGCCGCCGTTGCTGGCGTACTCGTGTTGCTTGTGCTTCATCAGGCTGCCGCCCATGGCGTCGCTCAGCCGGCCGGAGACGGCGAGCAGCGTGTCGCGCACCTCCTCGGCCTGCATGCGGCGACGGTTGAAACGCCAGAGCAGCGCGTTATCGGGATCGACCGCCGCCGCGCCGGTCGAATGGGCCGTCGACATCCGGTACGTCGACGAAAGCATGATCTCCCGGTGCATCGCCTTGATCGACCAGCCCGTTTCGACTAACCGCGTGCTCAGCCAGTCGAGCAGCTCCGGGTGAGATGGCGCGCTGCCGAGTCGGCCGAAGTTGTCGACGCTGGCGACGATGCCGCGCCCGAAATGCCAGCGCCAGAGGCGGTTGACCATCACGCGGGCGGTCAGCGGGTTATCCGCGCTGGCGATCCATTTCGCAAGCTGAAGACGCCCGCTGCCGTCGCCGATCGCCGGCTGGGCATCGCCGGCCAGAATCAGCGGAAACCGCCGCTGCACCGGTGCGCCGAGCGTCAGGTAGTTGCCGCGCAGATGCATGCGCAGGTCCTGCGGCTTTTCCTCGATCACCGCCATCGCCCGCGGCAATTCACGGTGCTCGGCGTCCTTCTTCGCGATCTCGTCCTCCATCGCCTTTTTCGCTTCGGCCGTCAGCTCCTTCGCTTTGACCTTGTTTCGCAGGTCATCGAGCTCTTTGCGCAGCGTCTTCTCCCGCTCGGCGACGGCGGGGCCGCCCAGCAGGCGCACTGTCATCGGCGCGACCACCTTGAAATGCTCCATCGAGCGCGTGCTCTTGAAGATGCCGGCGATGCCGTAGTAATCGCTCGCCAGCAGCGGGTCGAACTTGTGGTCGTGGCAACGGGCACAGCTCATCGACAGGCCGAGGAACGCGGAAAACGTCGTCGCAACCTGGTCGTCGACGATGTCCATCTCCATCTTGCGCGGGTCATCGCAGGCAAGCATCTTCGGGCCGACCGTGAGGAACCCGGTGGCGATCACGCGGCCGTCGGTGACCGCCTGGTCCGCATCGGGCATGAGGTCGCCGGCGAGCTGCTCACGGATGAACTGGTCGTAAGGCAGGTCGGCGTTGAAAGAGCGGATCACCCAGTCGCGGTAGCGGTAGATGAACGGGAACGCAATGTTCTCGTCCATGCCGTTGGAGTCGGCGTAGCGGGCGACGTCGAGCCAGTGCCGGCCCCAGCGCTCACCGTAGCGCGGCGAGGCGAGGAGCTTGTCGATGAGCGTGGCCCATGCGTTCGGTGAACTGTCGCTCACGAACGCCTCGATCTCCTGCGGCGTCGGCGGCAGACCGTGTAGATCGAAGTAGGCCCGGCGCACCAGCACGCGGCGATCGGCGGGCGGCGCGGGCGTGAGGCCGGCCTTTTCGAGGCGGGCGAGCACGAACTGATCGATCGGCGATGCCGGCCACTTCGCGTCGCGCACCGCCGGCGCCGCGGGCTTCACCGGTTTGCGAAACGCCCAGAACCCGCGCTGCTCCGCGGTGAACTCGGCGGCCTGCTCCTTCGATGGATTCACCGGCAGCGCGGCGACCCCCGAGGCATCGGGCCACGGAGCGCCCTGCTTGATCCAGCTCGTCAGGTCGTTGATCTGCGCGAAGGGCAGCTTCTGCTTCGGCGGCATCGCCAGCTCTTCGGAGTGGCTGATCGCGTGGACGATCAGGCTCGCGTCGCTGTTGCCCGGCACGATGGCCGGCCCGCTCTCGCCGCCGGCCAGCATCGCCGCCAGCGAGTCGAGACGGAGCTTGCCCTTCTGCTTCTCGGCGCCGTGGCATTGGTAACAGCGGTCAGCCAGCACCGGGCGCACCCGCTCCTCAAAAAACTTGACCTGCTCCGGCGTCGGCTTCTTCGCACCATCGGCGGCGACTGCGGCGGCAAGGAATAAGAACGTCGCGGCGAAGGCGAGGCGGGCAACAGCTCGTTGGGACCAAATCCTGATCATCGAATCCTTTCGTGAACCGTGCGGGCGAAATCCAATCGTGCGAGCCGAGACGACGAATGAGCCCGGCCACTCAAACGTGTATTGACGAGAATCGGCACTTCGCAACATCCCGCATCATTTCCCCCGTAGCCCTCGACACGGCCGGCGCGATACCTGAAGCCCCGCCGATACAATCAACAGCGTGAATGATGACCTTTTGACAACCCAATGCGGAACGATGGCCCCCGGCAAATACACCCGCCACGTCGCATGGCCGCTGCGCTGGTGCATTCTTTTCTTTGCCCTCGCGTGGGTTCTCGCTTCCACCGCCCGCGCCGCCGAGCTCACCGCCTCTCCGCGCCAGATCGTCCTGTCCGATCTCTTCGCCAGGCAGCAGATACTCGTCGAGCAGGACGGCCGGGACGTCACCCGCGATGCGACGTATCGCATCGAGCCGTCGACCATCGCGGACGTCGATGCCGCCGGCTACCTGACGCCCAAGGCGGCGGGCGATGCGAGTGTCATCGTCGAACATGCGGGGCAGACGCTGCGCATCGCGGTGCGCGTCGCGGACGGCGAGCAGAAGCCGGTCGATTTCGCCAACCACATCGTCCCGCTCTTAAGCAAGTTCGGCTGCAACGCCGGCGGGTGTCACGGCAAGGCGAGCGGGCAGAACGGATTCAAGCTCTCGCTCTTCGGCTTCGATGCGCTCTTCGATTACGAAGCGCTCGTGAAGCAGGGGCGCGGCCGGCGCGTGTTCCCCGCGTCGCCGGATCACAGCCTGCTACTACTTAAAGCAACGGCGGCGGTGCCGCACGGCGGCGGCCAGCGCTTCGATGACAAAAGCGAGGCGTATCAACTCATGCGCCGCTGGATCGCCGGCGGCGCGCCCGCGTCCTCGCCCACCGCCCCGCGCGTCGTCAAGCTCAAGGTCACGCCCGGCCACCGCATCCTCGCCAAAGGTACACGGCAACAGCTCGCGGTCGCCGCCGAATACACCGACGGCTCGCTCCGCGACATCACCCGGCAGTCGGAGTTCGTCAGCAACCTCGAGCCGGTCGCGATCGTCGATGAGAACGGCCTCGTGCGCTCGACAGGCAACAGCGGTGAGGCGGCGATCCTCGTGCGCTACATGGGGCGGATCGCGGTGTTCCGCGCGGTCGTCCCGCACGGTCAGCCGCTGAAAGAGATCCCCGGCTTCAAGCCCAACAATTACATCGACGAGTTCGCTGCCGCCAAGTGGAAGACGCTGGGCCTGCTGCCTTCGCCGCCGAGCGATGACGCGACGTTCCTTCGCCGCGTGACGATCGATCTCTGCGGCCGGCTACCCACCGCCGACGAAGCCCGCGCGTTTCTTTCTGACTCCCCTCCCTCCCAGGGAGGGGTGGGGGGAGGGTCGGGCCCAGGTATTGAGCAATGGCGCCAGGCGAAACGCCAGCGCGCGATCGACCGCCTGCTCGAAACGCCTGATTACCCAGCCTATTTCGCCATGCGCTGGGGCGCGATCCTTCGCAACAGCAACCTCGCCGGTGCCGACCAGGCCGCTTACGCGTTCCACAACTGGCTGAAGGACATGATCGCCCGCAACCGTCCCTACGACGAGTTCGTGCGCGGCGTCGTCGCGGCCTCCGGCGAGTGGCAGGACGCACCCGCGATCAACTGGCTCTGGCAGACGCGCGACGATCAACTGCACTCCGTCACCGCCGACACCGCGCAGGTGTTCCTCGGCATCCGCCTTCAGTGCGCGAAGTGCCATCACCATCCGTATGAACGCTGGGGCCAGGAGGATTACTACGGCCTCGCCGGCTTCTTCACGCGCCTCGGCCGCAAGAGCTTCGGCGAGCCGCCGCCTTACTTCGCGTCCTCCACCGTGACCAGCGGCGAGAAGAACCCGCTCACCAATAAATCGCCCGAGCCGAAATATCCCGACGGCGCAATCGCCAAGTTCACGCCCGAGGAAGACCCGCGCCACGGCCTCGTCGACTGGATGGGCCAGCCCGACAACCCGTTCTTCGCTCGCGCGCTCGTCAACCGCCTGTGGGGCCATTTTTATGGCCACGGCCTCGTGCATGAAGTCGATGACCTGCGCGAAAGCAACCCGCCATCGAACCCGGAATTACTCGATGCACTCGCGAAGGATTTCATCGCCCACAAGTTCGACATGAAGCACATGATCCGCACCATGGTGAGCAGCAGGGTGTATCAACTCTCGACCGAGCCGATCGCGGAGAACAAGGACGACCGCCAGAACTTCGCGCGGTTCTACGCCCGCCGGCTGATCGCCGAGGTGTTCCTCGACGCCGTCGACCAGGCGACCGGGACGAAGACGCAGTTCAACAACTTGAGCTCGACCTCCCGCGCCATCGACCTGCCGCACGAGGGCTTCGGCTCCTACTTCCTCGACACCTTCGACCGCCCCAAGCGCGTCTCCGGCTGCGAGTGCGAACGCTCCAGCGGGGCGACGCTCTCGCAGGTGCTGCTGCTGGCCAACTCCGACGAGGTCGAGAACAAGATCACAAATGGCAAGGGCCGCGTGGCGGCGTTGTTCAATGCGAAGAAGCCCGAGCCGGAGATCGTGGAAGAGTTTTATCTGAGCACGCTGGGCCGCAAACCGACGGAGACGGAGATGCAAACGAACCTGAAGTATCTGGATGCCCAGCCGGATAAGCAGAAGGCGCTGGAGGATGTGATGTGGACGCTGCTGAACACGAAGGAGTTTATGTTCAATCACTGAAGAGTTGCAGGATGCACAACTCGCCCACTATGCGGCAGAGCTATCGGTACCACCCGCGGCACGTGGTCCAGATCGAATTGCGAGAGATTTGAGCTTACTTAGCCATGGGGTTCCAGATGCCGGTAACCAACAATGCGACCGCGATCAGTACCGCGATTATCACAAAACCAATGGCGATGTAGATTGATCTGTCCGAAGACGGGGTCTTTGAGTCTCCAGTCTCATATTCTGTCTTGGACCCTCGAATGAAGTTCCAAATCAGTGTCCCTAGGGCCGCACCAGCGAGAAGGCAGAAGGTTAATTGCGCCTTAGATCCCGATGCGGCGAGTGAAGTCGAGAAAAAAATGTAACCTCCGAGAATGACGCCGAAGACAGCCCCGAAGTTCAACTTCATATTCATTAGTGGCCTCCCGATTATTGTCCGAGCGAGAACCCGAATGATTTGTACTCAAGGCGTCAGATGAAATTCGAGCACATTCGAAGTCACCTCCGATGGTCCGAATGGGGAAGTGTGTTTAGGGATGCGGCTGCCGTTCATTTCACGAACTGCAACACGCACCATGCAATGCCCCCAAAGATGACCATTCCTAGGACACCACCTTCTCCTCCTCCAGGGACAGCCCCATTTGTTACATGATGAAGTCCGAAGAACACTCCGCCGCCAGCCATTCCAATCCAAAAAGCGATGCGATTCTTGGTGGTGTCGCTCATCCCCTTAAACCCTTCTGGCGTGGGCGTCGATTCGATAGCACGCCCACAATTAGCGCATCGACCCTGAGACACCTCTTCGCGAGAAAGTGGCAATCTGCAAGCAGGACATTCCATAGATGAGCAAATTAGCGTGACATAGTTTCTATGTCACGAACAAGGGAGGTGATTTTGGTGGGATGCCTCGCGCGAATCATCACAAGCGCTACCGCAGCGTTCCGAAGCTGGTTCGAGCCTTTCGCGAAGAAGCGGACCTCACTCAAAGGCAACTGGGCGCACTTCTCCGGCAACCCCAATCGTGGATTCATCTCTGCGAAACCGGAGAGCGGCGGGTCGATGTCGCCGAGTTCTGCGACTGGGCGAAGGCGTGCAACGTCGAGCCGGAAGAAGCGATTCGTCGATTCCGAAAACTGTCATGATGGTCTTATCCGGTCGGCGGTCACGGCTTGCCAGGACGTGAAGTGCTCTGCCATCAAGAACCTTGTCGCGATCGGAACAAACGCAGTCGTTCATCAAGAAACTCGGGATTCAGCCAGAAATCGGTTTTTTTGAGTCGTTCAAAGGCGTCGGCGAGATCGACCATGCTCCTGCGGGCTGCAAGTTCAAGGACGCCGACCGTGCCGGTGATCGCCAGTTTCCGTTCGGACGCCGCCTGCCGCCCTCGCCGCTCGTCGATTAGCAGCAGATCGGCGTGAAGCTCGCAAGCGAGGCTGATTGCCTCGCGCTCGCCCGCATCCAGGTCCGGCAAGGCCTCCAAGATCGTCGGCTTTCGGACTGTCAGCCACTCGGGCGGCTTCATGATGAAATCGCGCACGGCTTGCGGCCGGCGATGGCTGGCCAATTCGGCCGCCACGACCGGCGGAATCGTCACGACTCCAAAGAGCGCGGAAAGTAAACTGATCTGCTCGATATTTACGAGCACAACCAATGGCGAACTGTCCGCGACAACGATCATGGCGTCCCCCGATCCCCCCGGTGTCGGCAGCGGTTACGTGCGATCCAGCAGCCGCTCGAGAGTTTGCACGTCTGCTTCAATCTCGTCAGGCGTGAGAGAACCTTCAAAGACATGATGACGCTTCAGAAAGGCTTCGGTCTCGAATCGATCGAGGCCGAGAACCTGCGAAAGCTGGAAATGAGACAGCCGGCCCTCGCGGAACAGTTCCAGCGCGTAGGCACGGCTTACTTCCACATCAAGATTGGAAGAGTCGCGGAGCAGTTTTCGCTCCACTTCAGCAGGCAGATTAAGGGTAACACTCAAAGCCATAACGAGGCTCTCCACAAGGTCAAATCAACGCGGGTTTGAAGTGCTCGTCAATCGCCTTCATAGGATCATCATAGCCTGACAAATGGACCGTGACTCACCCCAAGATGCCCGCGATGTACGGTAACTTTTGTGCCAATGCCGACAATTGTAAACTATCCGGCTTCCGCCTGAGACGCCCCATGCTCGAAATCACCGGCAAACCCCACCGCAATTGTGACGGCCTCTCCCGCCGCAGCCTCCTGCGGGTCGGCGCGCTTGGTATCGGCGGCCTCGCGCTGCCCGAGTTGCTGCGCCTCCAATCGCAGGCCCGCGCCGCCGGCCTTCCGGGGGCGGGGTCCGGCAAGAAGAAATCCGTCATCCTCGTCTGGCTCGCCGGCGGGCCCAGCCACATCGACATGTACGACATGAAGCCCGACGCGCCGTCGGAGTACGCCGGCGAGTTTCGGCCGATCAAGACCAACGTCAAAGGCATCGAGATCTGCGAGCACCTGCCCATGCAGGCGAAGATGATGGACAAATTCTCCATCGTCCGCTCCGCCTACCACACCAACGCGGGCCACGGCATGGGCTCGCAGTGGATGTCCACCGGCTGGCACCCGACCATCGAAGTCAACGACAATATCTACCCCTCGCTCGGCTCCATCGTCTCGCGCGTGAAGGGCCCCAACGACCCCGGCCTGCCCGCTTACGTGAACGTGCCCAAGCAACTCAGCTTCGGCAAGGCGGCGTACCTTGGCGCATCGTACAACCCGTTCTCGCCCGACAGCGATCCCAACTCCGACAGCTATCAGGTCCGCAACCTCAAGCTGCCCGGCAAGGTCGATGCCGCCCGCCTCGACCGGCGGCGCGGGCTGCTCGGCGAGCTCGACCACCTCCGCCGCGACATCGACCTCAAGGGCGACATCGACGGGCTCGACACGTTCTATAAAGATGCACTCCAGATGGTGACGAGCACGAAAGCCGTCGAGGCGTTCGACATCAAGAAGGAATCGGCCGAGACGCGCGAGAAGTACGGCAAGACGGACCTGGGCCAGTCGTGTCTGCTCGCCCGGCGGCTCGTCGAATCGGGCGTGACCTTCGTCGCGGTGCAAGCCGGTGGCGGTTGGGACACGCACGGCGACAACTTCAAGCAACTGAAGGACAACCTGCTGCCAAAGTACGACCGCGCCGTCGCGGCCCTCGTGCAGGACCTGTGCGACCGCGGGATGCAGGACGATGTGCTGGTGATGTCCTTCGGCGAGTTCGGCCGGACGCCGCGCATCAACAGCGGCGCGGGCCGGGACCACTGGCCGGGCGCGATGAGCATCCTCTACGCCGGCGGCGGGCTGAAGATGGGCCAGGTCATCGGCTCCACCGACGCCAAGGCCGAGTACCCCGTCACCAAACCTTTCACCCCCGGCTGCGTGCTCGCGACGATGTACCACGTGCTGGGCATCGACCACAAACACGAGTTTCACGACCACGCCAAGCGGCCGATGGCGATCCTCCCCGAAGGCGAGCCGATCGCGGAGTTGATTTGAGGTGGCGTCGACGTGTGTCGCTTTGCCTGCCCGCGGAGACTCGCCGTGATCGGAGAGCTGTTCGCTGAAGTCATCGGCAAGACGGTCATCGAAGGAGTCGCGTATGGGACGGGGAAGGCGATCCTCTACGTCTGTTCGGCCGGGCAGTTGCGCGTCACGCTGGATCATCCGACGGATCATCGGCGATTTCAGTTGACGTTTGTTCGTGACGGGGTCCGTCATCTGAACTGGTTTGTGGCGGTGTTCATTGGCCTGGTGTTCTGGATCGCCGCGGGGGTGGTTCTCTACTTCGCCATCAAGTGAAGCGTAGCAATGACCATGTGCTCGAACATTTCGCGCTGTATCTGTGCCTTGATTGCTCTGTCGGGGAGCGTCGCACCGTTGCGCGCCGAACTCCCCACCATCCGTCTCGACCGCATTCAACCGCTGGGAGGCAGCGCCGGGACTTCCACCGAGATTGAGATCGTCGGCAGCGACATCGAAGAGGCGAAGTCGCTGTGGACGAGCCACGCGGGGATCACGGCGTCGCCGGTGGAGAAGAAGGATCGGCGGTTCAACATCACGGTCGCCGCCGATGTGCCCACGGGGACGTACGACGTGCGACTTGTCGGGCGATGGGGCGTGAGCAACCCGCGACTGTTCGCCGTGACGCGCGGGCTGAAGGACGCGGCGGAGACCGAGCCGAACAATGAGGCCCCGCAGTCGCAGGTGTTGGCGATCAACACCGTGATCAATGGCGTCAGCGATGGCAACAACGACGACTTCTTCCGCATCGCGCTGAAGGCCGGTCAGCGCATCGTCATCGACTGCCAGTCGGCGAAGCTCGACACGCCGATGGACGCGAACCTCGCGGTGATGTCGCTCGATAGCAAGCAGCTTGCGTCGAGCAGCGACTACAACGGACGCGACCCGTTCATTGCGTTCGCCGCGCCATCCGATGACGAGTATCTGATCCGCGTCTTCGATCTCTCCTATCGCGGCGGGTTTCCGTACCGCCTGCTGGTGACCGATAAGCCGTACGTGACGAGCCTGTCGCCGCGCGTGGTGCAGGCGGGGCAGAGCGTCGAGATCACGGCGCTGGGGCACAACATGGGCCCAGCCGCTACGCGGCTTCGCACGGACGAGATTACGCTCGATGCGCTGCGGTTCCCGTTCACCGCGCCGGCGGATGTGTTCACGCAAGGCGCGTTCCGCTACTTCGATCACCCGACCGATCACAGCCCGCTGCCGACCGCCGCGACCTGCACGCTCACCGGTGTGCAGGTGCGGCCGCCCCTCGACGACGCCATCAACGCCCCGTCGCTGGTGCTCACCGATTCACCGGTCACGCTCGAAGCCGAGCCGAACGACACCGCCGACAAGCCGCAGAAGGTGTCGCTGCCGCTGGCGGTGAGCGGTCGGTTCGATGGGCCGCGCGACGCGGACTGGTATGAGATCGACGTGCCCGATACAGGCGGCTCGTACGCGTTCAACGTGTACTGCGAGCGGATCAAGGGGTTCGCGGACCCGTACATCGTGGTCGTCGACGACCAGGATAAACGCGTGCAGGAACTCGATGACTTCGGCATCAGCACCGGCGCGTTCACCGGCAACCTGCGCGATCCCGTCGGCGTCGTCAGCCTCAATGGCAAGAAGAAGTACCGCGTGCTGGTGCAGGATCGTTACCGCCGCGGCGGGGAGCGGTATCAGTACGTGCTGACGGTCAACCAGGCGCGGCCTGATTTCTATGCCGCCGCCATCCACAGCCAGAACCCCGGGCCGGGGGCGCTGACCGTCTGGCGCGGCGGCGCAATCTACCTCGATGTGATCATCCACCAGCTTGAGGGCTACAACGGCCCGATCACCGTCACCGCCCAGGGGCTTCCTGCGGGAGTGACGGCCGCGCCGGCGGTGTTCCGCAACAACAACCGCGGCGTGTTCGTGCTCCGCGCCGCCGACGATGCCGCGGATTTCAACGGGCCGATCAAGCTAATCGCGACCGGTCAGCGCGGCGAGGAAGTGCTGCGGCGCGAGGTGCGGGCGTATACACGGGTCAGCACCGAGGCCAACAAGAGTTCGAGCCGGCCGATGCAGGAGATGGTGATCGCGGTGCGCGACGGCGCGCCGTACCGATTGGAGTGGGTCAGTGATCGCATCGAAGTCGAGGCCGGCGCCAAGGCGGAACTCAAGCTGCGCCTGACGCGGCGCTGGCCGGACTTCAAGAATGAGGTCAATATTCAACCGCTGAACTTTCCCGGCAACTTCAAGATGCCCAACGGGGCCTTCAAGGGCGGCGATACCGAGATCACGCTGCCGATCGAGGTGCAGAAGGGCGCGCAGCCGGGCGAGTACACGCTGGCGGTGTTCGGACAGGGACAGGTGCCATTCAACAAGGACGCCGCCTCGAAGGACCGGCCGAACACGCTGGTGACGCTGCCGAGCGCTCCGGTTTCCATCGTGGTGAAGGCGGCGGCCAAGTAAGTGCCCGGTGCCACGGGTCGGCTTGGCGACCCGTGCGACTTCGCCCCTGATCACGGGTCGCCAAGCCGACCCGTGGCACCATTGATTCGTTACTCGGCCACGAGCGGGGGACCGACAACGTGCTCAAGCGTCGTCTCGACGTGCTGATCGCCCGCGGTCAGATAGATCGTGCCGCCGCTGACGGTGAGCGACCACGCGATCTGCCGGTCGAGCGAATCGGTGAGCCGCGCAAGTGCGGCGAGGTCGACGGCGACAACGGTGATGTTGTCGCGCTGGCGGAGGTCGTCGAGGTTGTCGCTCTCCCACTTGCCGCGGCTCTTGCCATAGGCGAAAAGGATGACGCGCTCGCAGTGGCGGCCGGCCTTGAGCAGGCGGTCGGCCCTGGGCAGACCCACTTCGATCCACAGCTTCACGCGCTCGCCCATGCCCGGCTGTAGCTCGGTGGCCCAGACATCGGGCTCATCGCCGCTGCTCACGCCGCCGGTGAAGCGGATGCCTTCCTCGTAGCAGAGGCAGTAAGCGAGCAGCCGGACGATCAGGCGCTCGGCCGTCTCGGAATCGGCCCGCGCGACGCTCATCTGAAGCTTCTCGTAGACGCCGCGGTCGACGTCGGAAAGCTCGATGGTCGCGCGGTGGATGGTGGGTTTGGTGGCCATGAGGGTTTCAATGCTGCGTGTGAAACGCGCGAGCGGAACGGACCACAGCGGATCGTGTTCGCGTAGCGTCAATCTAAGGCCAAACCGCTGCGACCGCTTGCGGGACTTTGTACAGCGCTGCGGCACTTTGCATCGTCCGGCGATCATCACTAAACTTCGCGATTCCCCCAAAAACCGGCCCTCGAACCACGGGCCGACCGCGAGTGCAATCACACCCATGCAAGACGCCATCGCCAAAGCCGCCGGCCTCGTCGAGGCCCACAAGTACATCCGCCAGTTCGAGGGCAAGACCATCGTCGTGAAGATCGGCGGGTCCATCATGGATGAACCCGAGACGCTCGCCAGCCTCGTGCAGGATGTGTGCTTCATGGACGCGGTGGGCATGCGGCCGATCCTCGTGCATGGCGGCGGCAAGGGCATCACCGAGGCGATGAAGAAGGCGGGCCTCGAAGCCCAGTTCGTGCAGGGCCGGCGCTACACCGACGAGCGCACGCTCGCCATCGCCGAGCACGTGCTGGTCAACGACATCAACAAGGACATCGTGCGGCAGATCAACGCGCTGGAGCACAAGGCAATGGGGCTGCACAGCCTCGCGAGCTGCGTGGTGTTCGCGAAGAAAATGTTCCTCGACGTGCCGGGCGAGAACGGCGGCGCGGCGCGGCGCGTCGATGTCGGCTTTGTCGGCGAGTGCAACTGGATCAACGCCGAGCTGCTCAATGCGCTGGTCGAGGCGGAATACATTCCCGTGATCGCCCCGATTGCCCGCGACTCGGCGGGCAGCAAGCTGAATGTGAATGCCGACAGCGTGGCGGGCTTCGTCGCCGCGGCGGTGAAGGCGGAGAAGCTGATCCTCGTCTCCGACACGCACGGCATCCGCACCAGCACGGACGCCGACAGCCTCGCGACGCACGTGACCAAGGCGCAGATCGAGGAGCTGGTGAAGACCGGCATCATCAGCGCGGGCATGCTGCCGAAGGTCGAAGCGGCGATCGTCGCGCTGGAGGCGGGCGTGAACAAGGTGCACATCATCGACGGCCGCATTCAGCATTCGCTGCTGCTGGAGGTGTACACGACGAGCGGGGTGGGCACCGAGATTGTGCTTTGATCGAAGTTGAGAGTTGAGAGTTGAGAGTTGCGGGATCGTTCACTTTCAACTCTCGACTCTTAACTCTCACTCGGAACTATTTGCTATGCCTGTCCAACACTTCATCACCGTCGCCGAGACGCCGCCCGACACGCTGACGCGCATCTTCGATGTCGCGTTCGAGCTGCGCAAGGAGCGTCAGGCCGGAAAGCGAAATACCCCGGTCCTCGCGGGCAAGACGCTGGCGATGATCTTCGAGAAGCCGAGCCTGCGCACCAACGTGAGCTTTCAGGAAGCGATGATCGAGCTCGGCGGCAGCTCGATCGTGATGGTCAGCGAGCAGGTCGGCCTCGGCAAGCGCGAAAGCCCGGCCGATGTCGCCCGCGTGCTCAGCGGCATGGTGCATGGCATCATGGCCCGCGTCTTCGAGCACCAGAAGCTGGTCGATCTCGCGGCCCACAGCACGATCCCGGTGATCAACGCGCTGAGCGATTACTCGCACCCGTGCCAGGCGCTCGCCGATGCGATGACGATGATGGACGAGTTCGGCCGGGACCTCAAGGGACGCACGCTCGCTTTCGTCGGCGATGGCAACAACGTGGCCCACTCGCTCGCCGTGATGTGCGGCCGGCTGGGAATGAACTTTATTCTGGCGAGCCCCCCCGGGTACGAGATTGAGCGGGAAGTCTCCGACCGCATCATGTCGTTCTGCCCCGAGCTCAATCTCGAAGTGACGTCGGAGCCCGCCGACGCGGTGCGCTACGCCGACGCGGTCTATGCCGACACATGGATCTCGATGGGGCAGGAGTCGGAGGCGCAAGCGAGGAAACTGGCGTTCGACGGGTTTCAGATCAACGATGAACTGCTCAAGCGGGCCCCGGAACACTGCATCGTGCTGCACTGCCTGCCGGCGTACCGAAACGTCGAGATCACCGACGCCGTGATGGACGGCCCGCGCAGCCGAGTGTTCCCGCAGGCCCACAACCGGCTGCACGCGCAGAAGGGATTGCTGGCGGTGCTCATGGGGAGCTGATCGGCCTCACTGCCCGAGCTTCGACGCGGGCAGAATCGCAGGGTAGTTACATGTATTGGTGCCACGGTTCGGCTTTGTGACCCGTGTCTTCAAACACGGGTCGCCGAGCCGACGCGTGGCACGGTAGGGCGGCTACATGTGATCGCCTTCGCCAATCAGGCCGCCGGATCCAGCACCACCTTGATGCATCCATCATTCTTCTCGCGGAACATGTTGTAGGCATCGGCCGCCTCGGTGAGCGGCACGCGGTGCGTGACAACAAAGCTTGGGTCGATTTTCCCCTCGCGGATAAAGTCGAGCAGCTTCGGGACGTAGCGATGCACATGGGTCTGGCCCGTCTTGATGGTCAACCCCTTGTTCATCATGGCCCCCACAGGGATCTTGTCAGCGAACCCGCCGTACACGCCCGGGATGGAAACAGTGCCACCCTTGCGGCAGCAGTTGATCACCTGTCGCAGCACATGCGGCCGCTCGGTCTCCATGAAGAGCCAGGTCTTGATTCTGTCGTAAGCGGCGTCGAGCTTGGTGACGCCGTGCGCCTCCATGCCGACGGCGTCGATGCAGACATCGGGGCCGATGCCGGCGGTGAGCTCGACCAGCCGGTCGTAAACGGATTCGCTGCGGAAGTCGATGGTGATCGCCCCGGCGTCGCGGGCCATCTTCAGCCGCTCGGGAGCGGTGCGTTCATCATCGATGGCGATCACGCGACCGGCCCCCAGCAGCTTCGCGCTGCGGATGGTGAACTGCCCGACCGGTCCGCATCCCCAGACCGCAACCGTATCGTCCGGCTTGATGTCGCACTGCTCGGCCGCCATGTAGCCGGTGGGAAAAATATCCGAGAGGAACACGATCTGATGATCGGTCAGGTCCGTGGGCATCACCTGGCAGTTCACATCGGCCAGCGGCACGCGCATGTACTGGGCCTGGCCACCCGCATACCCGCCGGTCATGTGCGAGAAGCCGAACACACCGGCGGTGGCGAAGCCGAGCATCTTTTCGCCGATGTGGGCCTTGGGGTTGGTGTTGTCGCAGCAGCTCCACATGCCGCGCTTGCAGAAGAAGCATTTCCCGCAGCCGATCATGAACGGCACGATCACGCGGTCGCCGGGCTTCACTTTGCTGCGGTCCACCTCGGGGCCGACCTCCTCGACGATGCCCATCGGCTCATGCCCGAGGATGTCGCCGGGCTTCATGAAGGGGATGAAGCCATTGACCAGGTGCAGGTCGGAACCGCAGATGCACGTCGAGGTCAGGCGGACGATCGCGTCGCGCGGATTAATGATCTTGGGATCGGGAACCTCTTCCACTTTCACCATGTAAGGCGCGCACCAGACAAGAGCTTTCATGGGAGGTCCTTTGAGGAGGAAGACGACGAACAGGGGACGGGGAACGGGGGACAGCAACAGGAGACAGGGGAACAGGAGACAGGGAACAGGAACTGGAGGTCCATGGTGCCAACTGCGTACTGCCGACTGCTTACTTGCCCACGCAGTTGCCACGCGGTTGGCCTTCGATGCTCGGCACTTCGCCGACTTCCATCAGGCTCTTGAAGCTGCGCAGGTCGTCGCGCATCTGCCGGCTCGGCGCGTCGCCGAACAGCGTGGCGATCCAGTGGCCGACCTTCCCGGCCGGCGGCAGGTATTTCATCAGCACATGCACTTCGGTGCCGCGGTCGCCCAGCGCCTTGGTGAAACGGATCTCGCCCATCGTGTCGATCTGCGACCCGGGCAACGAGCGCCAGGCAATGGCGGCATTGGGCTCGTCGCGGGTGATCTCGGCATCCCATTCGATGGAACCGCCGGCAATCGACGGGGCCTGCGTCACCCAGTGCGACCGCTTGGCGTCGAGCACCTCGACCGACTTCAGATGGTGCATGAAGGTGGGGAGGTTCTGGAACTGGTGCCAGAACTTGTAGAGGTCCTCCGGCGACCGGTCGATGAGCATCGCCTGCTGAACCTCGATGCCCTTTTCGTCCAGCGCCTTCTGCGTGGCCTCCACCGTCTGGTCATTCCCGCCGTTGCTCGTGTCGATGTTCAGCGCGGAATACAACTGACACTGGCCGGTCACGCCGCGGGCGATCAGCGCCCCTCCGACGCCTGCGATGAGCAGGCCCGGCAGCGTCCCGCGACCAACGCCCAGGAGCGCCATGATCGAGCCGGCCGCGACGGAAAACTTGCGCTCACCGTCGCCGACGTTTTTGGCGTTGGCATGGGCTTGAGGACCCGGGTTGGCCGGGGGTGTGGGTGCGGGAACCGATGAGCGGTTCGACTCCTGAAACAACGCTCGGCCTGGCGCTTGAAGATGCGGCGATTGCATTTCGCTGGACGCGGGATTCGGAGTGATCATCGAAGCCTCCCTGCTGGTGCGGCCACGGCCCCATGTGGGAGCGCGGGAATGCAGCAACAGGGGAGGCTAGGCAGCGGCCAGAGGCGGCGGTATTCAGGGCTTGGCGTTAATCGCGATCAGACAACGGATAGGATGAGCGCTGTCAGTCGGCACGCAGCCGCGCTCGGTGCTTCCCTTTTCACGCATTCGGAAACCTCCCTAATGTCCGCCGAGGGCGACTCCTGATTTGCCAGCCTTCGCTGGATTTCATATCCTATTGGACTTCTCCCACCCGAACCTCGGCCGAACCCTGTCAAGCAGGAGCGATCCTTTCACATGACCCCAGCGACCCACGCGATGATTGACGACGTTGAGATCCGCGACGAAGCCACCAGCAAGAAGTATTACGACCTGGGCCTCAAGGCCGAGGAGGCCGGCGAGCGCGTCCGGGCCATCGAGCAATACGAGGCGGCCTACGCGGCCGACCCGGACAACTCGACGGTCTGCTTCCGCCTCGCCTACAACCTCGACCTCGTCGGCGAAGAGGACGAAGCGATCCACCTCTACGAGGAAGCGGTCCGCGTCCAGCCGGCCCCGCTGCACGCCCTGATCAACCTCGCCATCATGTACGAGGACCGCGGCCAGTTCGCCGCCGCCGAGCGCTGCCTCCGGCAGGTGCTCGTGACCGACGCGAACCATCCCCGCGCCCGCCTCTACATTAAGGACGTGATGGCGAGCAAGGCGATGGTCATCGACGACGAGGCCGACGCCGCCAGCGAGAAGCAGAACGCGATGCTCGACACGCCGGTCACCGACTTCGACCTGTCGGTGCGGACCCGCAACGCGCTGCGCAAGATGAACATCCGCACGCTCGCCGACCTGGTCCGCATGACCGAGGCCGAGCTGCGCAACTTCAAGAACTTCGGCGAGGCGTCCATCGAAGAGATCAAGGCCATGCTCTCGCAGCGGGGCATCCGCCTCGGCCAGGTCGCCGATGAGGAACAGTCCGCTGCCAAGAAAGCCGTCTACGAACAGCTCAAGGCCACCACCGGCGGCGACGACTCGACACTCAACCGCTCCGTCAACGAGATGAACCTTTCCGTCCGGGCCCGCAAGGCGCTCACGCTCCTCAACGTCCACTCGCTGGGCGACCTCTGCATGCGCACCGAGGCGGAGCTGATGGGCGTCAAGAACTTCGGCATGACCAGCCTGCTGGAGATCAAGCAGAAGCTGACGGAGATGGGCCTGGGGCTGCGGCAGTTGACGGAGTGATCATAGGTTTCATTTCTCAATGACAAGAACCCTCGGCAATACCGGGGGTTTTTCATTTGGGAGTAGCCCCACACCCAAGCCCGATGATGAGGCTTTGCGAATCGTCGGGGTAATCGATGAACAGCCGGTAATCAACAAATACCCCGACGATTCGCCGAGCCTCATCATCGGGCTTGTCTCTCCGGATCAACTTGCCTTTCCCTGCATCTTTCGAGCTTTTGGAGATTCGATTCGTTCCGCCGGGCTTCTATGATCGAACATCATGAAAGCCCGCGCCCTCGAAAACATCGGCATCCCGCACACGCTCTCGAAGCTTGCCAAATGGCTCGCGTCCGATGCCCGCAACAAGGGCCTTGATCAGCACCAGGTGCGCGACCGGCTCATCGCCATCGTCGCCGATCCTTCATCGCATGTGAATGACGAGCACTTCGCCGAGCTGGCGAAGAATCTCGCCAGGATGCGTTCGATGCAGAAGAATGTCACGCAAGGTTTCGTGCAGCGCGCGTCGCCGGCCCCGTGGAAGCAGTGGGGCGAGAATCTCGAAGAGACGGCGGTGCAGCAGATGCGCAACGCCTGCGAGTTGCCGGTCGCAGCGGCGGGGGCGCTGATGCCCGATGCCCACCTCGGCTACGGCCTGCCCATCGGCGGCGTGCTGGCGACGGAGAACGCGGTCGTGCCCTACGCCGTCGGCGTCGATATCGCCTGCCGCATGAAGTTGACGGTCTTGGACCTGCCGCCGAAGTGGCTTGAGTCACAGCACGATCAGCTCGTCAACGCCATCGAGCGCGAGACCCGCTTCGGCATGGGGTCCGAATTCGGCAAGCGTGGCGACCCGCACAAGAGCAAGCCGCGCGAGCACCCGGTGCTCGACGAAGACTGGCGCGTTTCGCCGATCACCAACCAGAACAAGGACAAGGCCCATCGCCAACTCGGCACCAGCGGCAGCGGTAACCACTTCGTCGAGTTCGGCACCTTTACTCTCGATGAGGCGCAGGCGAAGGACCTGACGCTGCCGGCCGGCACCTACCTTGCGCTCCTCTCGCACTCCGGCTCGCGCGGCACCGGCGCCCAGGTTTGCGATTACTACTCGAAGCTCGCCATGCAGCAGCACCCGGAGCTACCGCGCGAGCTGCGTCACCTCGCCTGGCTCGATCTCGGATCGCACGAAGGGCAGGAGTATTGGAACGCGATGAACCTCATGGGCCGGTACGCCGCGGCCAACCACGCCTGCATCCATCACCACATCGCGAAGAACCTCGGCGCGAAGGTGCTGCTCGACATCGAGAACCACCACAATTTCGCGTGGGAGGAAGAGCACGAGTTGGGCGGCGAATTGAAAAAGGTGATCGTACACCGCAAGGGCGCGACCCCGGCCCACGAAGGCGTGCTCGGCATCATCCCCGGCTCGATGGCGTCGCCCGGCTACGTCGTGCGCGGACGGGGCGTCGCCTCATCGCTGCACTCTGCGAGCCACGGCGCCGGCCGCGTCATGAGCCGGACCAAGGCCCGCGAAAGCTATCGCTGGCCGCAGGTGCGCGACCTCCTCGAGAAACGCGGCGTCCGCCTGATCAGCGCGGGCATCGACGAGGTGCCGTTCGTCTACAAGGACATCGACACGGTGATGGCGGCCCAGCGCGACCTTGTTGATGTGCTCGGTCGCTTTGACCCGAAGCTCGTGAAGATGGCACCGGAAGGGGAGAAGGCGGAGGATTGAGGCGTGATGCCACTGTCTTGATGCCACTGGCAGTCCGCTGCCAGTGCCTGTGATCACATCATGTCGTTGACGAACCGATGGCATCGTCAACCCCGACGATGACATCAGCGACTGCCAGTGCCTGTGATCACATCATGTCGTTGACGAACCGCACAGGCAGCGGACTGCCAGTGGCATCAAGCCTGCTGATCATCCAAGTCACTTCGCGTCTTTCACCTTTGCGCTCGGCGTCGCATCCGCTTCCAGATCGCCCAGCGCGTACTGCAAACCCGCGAGGTAATGCTTGAGCACCACCGGGTGGTAATACATCTGATCGCTGTGGCCCAGGGCGCAGTAGAACACACGGCCTTTCTCATACTCGCGGATCCAACTGATGCCGTAATCCTTGTCCTCGCGGGCGCCGCCCTTCACGTCCATCTTGCTCGCGTCGATGCTCAGCAGGATGCGCAGCTTCTCGCGGCTGTAAGGCTGATAGTTGCCGGCCGTCTTGGGGCCGAACATGTAAATCTCGTCCTGAATATCGAAGCCTTTGCTAGCGTCGAACATACCGGTGAGCGGGTGATTCGGAGAGTCGACCTTCAGCGGCGCCTTGCCCCAAGGGTGCGACATGAACCACGCGCCGATCATGTCGCCGTATTCGCGCCAGGCGTAGAAGGTGTCGGACGCCGAGTGGACACCCGCTAGTCCCTTGCCGCCGGCGACGAACGCCTGGAAGTTCTTCTTCCGCTGCTCGAAGGTCGCGGCCTCTTCGTCAGTGAGCTTCCCGTTCTTGGGCTTCAGGCAGTCGCCCGTCGTGTTGAGCATCAGGATCGCGTCGAACTGCTTGAGGTTGTCGGCATCGAAGCTGGCCGGGTCTTCGCTGTGAACAATCGTGAACGCCCCGGTCTTCTCGCCGAGCAGGTGCATCGAGTTCGCGCCGATCCCAATCGACCCGTGGCGGAACCCGAGCGTCTTGGAATAGACGAGGACCTTCCGCGCCTGCTTCGGCGTCGCGAACGCTTTCTCCGGCAGCGCCGCCTTGATCTTCTCCACCACGTCCGGCTTAATGTCCGGCAACTTCGGCGCATCGGCGGCGAAACCCGTGCAGGCGATAATCAACGACAAAGCAAAAGTGATGAAGGGACGGGACATCGGAGCTCCTTGAGAGATCGGATCGGGCCTCGGCAGGCGAAGCGGAGGGATCCATCGCCGGTTCACAACCCAATTGCCGCCGCTAACGGCGAGGTTTCATCCGAAATGTTTGAAAATCGGCTGCAAAGAGATGAGAGAATACACCCGGGAGGAATTGATGCGACGTCTTAGCGCAATCGCCGTCTGCGCGCTGTAAGCTCTCGATTATTCTCACCTCCCACATCGAACTTACATTTTTGACTTTTCCACATCAAACGCGTTTTCATCAACTCGCGCCTTCGGTTCTTATCAACTCAATCAGCTGAAAATCATCAACGCGCTGAACTGCGTCCGGCTACGGTCAACGTGGATGAGTCAATCCTGATCGATCGTTTGTCTCTATCGTCTGTCTCTCCGACTGGATCTCACGGTAGCGGGCCTTCGACACGAGCCCGTCCAGCCAACCTTCTTCGGCTCGACGGTGCTTTGTGCGAAGCTCCTCGCGTCGCCCTTCAAGTTCACTTCTCTTAGTGTCCGCGGCTTCTTTGAGGCGATGCTGTTCGCCTTCAGTTCGACGTTGAACACAGGCGGCAACGTGACATTGCCGCCGGAGTCCGTCGCGCGAAGCTGAAGCGTCGCCTGCGTTCCGCCGCCCGCGATGGTCGGGAACGTCACTCGGGCGACACGGCGTGCGCAACATAGTCGGCGGCAGGCAACGGCCGAATTTGTGATAGAAAGTCCTCGCACAATCTTTCGTGCTACCCGATTGGTTCTGACCATGTCGACATCGGCGGTAAGCGCCCGGCCGACAATCAATCCCCCGCGGCCACGCACTTCTCGAAAACGCATTGCTCGCAAAAGTCGATTGCGAAACCGTCGTCCTTCAGGGCGCTTCAGCGAGCGGACTACCGAGGCTAAAAGCCTGGGAATTGATGGGCGGGCTTTGACATCATCGCGGGTCACAATCATGACCCGGAAGGATTCATTGTCGCGGGACACTTCGCCGAAACGTCCGCTGTTGCAATTGAGGCAAGCCGGCACCGTAAACAATCTCACGGTCGATGGTCTGGGTTTAGGAAAGATGCGTCGTGCGGCCGGCGGGTTGATAATCGAGCCGTGGCCTGACCCCGAACTCACATTTCCCGGCTACGGCCGCCTCCTCTCGACCGCCCGGACGTTCAGTTGAACATAACGTACATTATCGGACGTTACGGCAGGGCGGTTGGACCGGGCGAAGGCCGCAAAACCCGTCACTTCAAGTGCGGCCGCACGCTTTGCTCAATTTGCTCTGCCAGAGACGCACTCGGCCACGGCTTCAGCGCCTCCAGCAGGCGGACGGTCGCGTTCGCGTAGCGCTCTCGTTTGGCGGGCTCTTTGTCATACAACTCCGACACGTTGTGTGCCCGGTCGGCCAGCTTTACCCACTTCGCCTTCACCGACAGCTTGGGCGCGTGCTCGACCAGGTAGTCAGCTTTCTTCTGGGATGATTGCTCAACCTCCGGCGGATTCGTCAACTCGGTGACCAGGGACGCGATGCGCGGGTTGAACGCCCGGGCGAGCTGGTCTTCGGCGACGCCGGTGTCTTCGATGGTATCGTGCAGGTAGCCGGCGGCGAGCACGTCCGGGTCGGCCATGCCGTGCGTTCGCAGGAGTTCAACGACGGCGGCCGGGTGCGTGCTGTATGGCTGGCCACCGGCGCGTTTCTGGTTGTCGTGCGCGACCGTCATGAAGGCCCGTGCACGCTCCAGCAGGTCGTCATGCCACGGGGCAACACGGGCCCGGTGTCCTTTGAGAATCACCCTGCCCGACGCCATCAGCGCGATCGCCTGTGGATACGCCAGGCATTCCGCCTCGAACACACGGGCGGCCAGCGTGTCGGGCGTGTCGTCCTCCGCGACCTCGCAGGCCCGCTGAACGATGATTGGACCGGTGTCGTACGCGTCGTCGGCGAAGTGGACCGTGCAGCCGGACACCTTGCAGCCGGCCTCGATCACGGCGCCGTGCACGTGGTGCCCGTACATGCCTTTGCCGCCGAACGCGGGCAGCAGCGCCGGGTGGACGTTGATCACTTTTCCCGTGAAATCAGGCGGAATCACCAGCAGCGACATGAACCCGCAGAGGCACACCAAGTCGGCACCACCGTCGCGGATGATTGGCCAGATAACGTCCGAGAACTCGGCAGGGGTGTTGAATGCCTTTCGATCGACTACGTGAGCCGGGATGCCGAGCTTCTTCGCCCGTTCGAGGCCGAAGACGCCGGGGCGCGAGCTGATGACGGTGGTGATCTCCGCTTTGAAATCCCCCCCGCCGATGGCCGCGGAAATATTTTCGAGCGTGCGGCCGCCGCCGGAGATGAGGACGGCGAGGCGGAGGGGTTGAACGGGGGCCTGGGACATGGGCGGTACAATATCACACAGATGTCGGGACCATCGGCACATCTTGGAGACGAATTGCGATGCCCTGCATGTGGGTATGACTTGCGAGGTTTGAGCAGACCGGTGTGTCCCGAATGCGGGCGAGAGGTCGACCCCGCTACGCTCCGGGCAGGCCAGCTTGGTTCATTCGTCGAAGGCGCTGGGCCTTGCGCTACGGTGGTCATTGTCTCTATCATTTCTTTGCTTCTCGCCGCTCACGTTTTTGCAGTGTTTCGCTCCGAGTTAGAAGGTGGATGCGGAACAGTTTCGATGACATATCTCATGGGGCTGATGTTCACTTTTCCAATCATGTTCTACGTGATCGTGAAAGCGGAGGCTCGCAGTCGTAAGGCTAACTATCGAGTGAATCTAACGCGGGCATGCGCGGTGATTGCGCTAGTTTCTTGGGTCCCAGTCTTTTTGATGCTGGTCGTTGATCGATTGGTATAAGCTGCCCTCATGTCGCCGCGCATCACCCGCCTCGCCCCCTCCCCCACCGGCGCCCTTCATCTGGGCAACGCGCGGACGTTCCTCATTAACTGGGCGATGGCGAAGCAGAACCACTGGAAGATCGTTCTGCGCATCGAGGACCTCGACACGCCGCGCGTGAAGCCGGGGGCGAAGCAGCAGTCGATTGAAGACCTCGCGTGGCTCGGCATGGATTGGGATGAAGGGCCGATCTACCAGATGAACGACCTGGCCCCCTACTTCGATGCGATTGCTCGACTGCACCAAAAGGACCTTCTTTATGCGTGTTCCTGCTCGCGGTCGGAGATTGCGGCGGCGCAGTCGGCGCCGAACCTCGGTGATGTTGAGCAGCGTTATCCGGGCACCTGCCGGCGGCAACTCGACGAGGCTCACGACCTCGGGCACGATCGTAATCCCGGTATCGACCGCGTGGAGGCGTACCTGACCGAGGCCGGGGGTGCGAAGCCGCGAAGCGGCGAGGGTGTTGTGGCGCTGCGCGTCGTCATTCCCGACGAGCCGATCGTCTTCGACGACATGATCGCGGGCCGGCAGTCGATCGACGTGCAGCAGCATGTCGGCGACTTCGTGATCGCGACGAAGGCGAACCTGCCGGCGTACCAGCTCGCGGTGGTCGTCGATGATGCCCGGCAAGGCGTGACCGACATCGTCCGTGGCGATGACCTGATCCCGTCGGCGGCGCGGCAGTTGTGGTTGTACAAGTACCTCGATATCACCCCTTCCGGGAGGCCGCGTTACTGGCACGTGCCGCTGGTGATCGGCGAGGACGGCCGGCGGCTGGCGAAACGGCACGGCGACTCGCGGCTGTCTTGGTACCGCGATGAGGGCGTGCCGGCCGAGCGCGTCATCGGGCTGGTCGGCCGCTGGTGCGGAATCGTGCGCGAATCCGAGCCGATGTCTGCCATCGAGTTTGCGCGGCAGTTTGATGTGGCGAGGCTGCCGCGAGAACCGATGGTGTTCTCAGCGAGGGATCATGCGTTTCTGATGGGTTCGAGTGGATGATGGTGGCTACACTGGACGCGTTTATGGCGCAGAACAATGTCAAGAGAGGATTCAGGGCCGCACGACCCACACGCGGGAGTGCGTGGGCTTTCATCGTGATTCTTGCCTCACTCATTTCCTGCAATGAGCAGGCTCGTCCAACCGCCGACTCGACCGCCAAGCCCGACGTGACCCCCCTGCCGACCACGCAGCGGGTCGTGATCAACCACCTCAAGTTCGACCTCGAGCTCGCCCTCACGCCGGCGCAGCGGCATCGCGGCTTTTCCGACCGCCCTTCCATCGCCGACAGCGGCGGCATGTTGTTCGTGTTTCCGCAGCCCGAGACGGTTCGGTTCATCATGCGCCGCTGCCTGGTGCCGATCGACGTGATTTTCATTACGGCCGACGGTGAGGTCGCCGCGATGTACGAGATGAAGGTCGAGCCCTACGACGCAAACGAAGCCACCCTTCCGACGTATCCGAGCCATCAGCCGGTGCAGTTCGTGATCGAGCTCAAGGGCGGCACGCTCGCCCGGCTCGGCATCCAGCGCGGCGACAAGATCGACCTGCCTTACGCGGACCTTAAGCGCCGCGCGATCTGATCCGATACCAACCATGTGGGGCCCGGGGACGGAGGCGAAGGTTATCGCCCTGTCTTGGATTCTCTGTACGGAACGTCCGCATGCCGGCGAATTGCCTGATTCTGATCGGCTCCACGCACGATTGCCTCTCCGCTCCGGGGAACCCGGTCGAGCCGGTGCTCGCCCTGTGGCCGGCGAAGCAGCGGCCGGTGGTGACGCAGTTCACGATCGAGCAGGCCCTGGCGGATGAGAACATTTTCGATCGCTGCCGGGCGGTCTGGTTCATCCTCGAGGGCGGCGAATCGTCCGAGCTTCACGAGCTCATTGCCAGGCTCCAGGACCGGCACCGCGCGGCGATCATCAGCCGGCCGTTCGAGACGCTGCCGATCGGGTCGACTTATCAGGACAACGTCATGGTCGCGCCGTTCGACGCCCCGCCGGTGGCGGTGTGCGCGATGCTGCGGACGCTGTACGGGCAGAGCGAAATCGTCCGCGCTCTGCTCATGGAAATTGAGATCCTCAACGCCCACAACGGCGGGCTCGCCACGCAGTTCGACAAGATCGATGAAGAGCTGCGGCTGGCCGCGCAGCTCCAGCGCGAGTTCCTGCCCGGTGACGTGACTGGACACGCCGGCATCGACTTCCGCGTGCTGTTCCGTCCCGCCAGCTATGTCAGCGGCGACATCTATGACATCATTCGCCTCGACGACAGGCACATCGGCTTCTTCATCGCCGACGCCGTCGGCCACGGTGTGCCGGCGGCGCTGATGACCGTGTACATCAAACGCTCGCTCCGCACCGGCAACCGCAGCGAGGACGCGGGCAAGGAGCTGCGCATCATCCCGCCCAGTGAGGCGCTTGCCCACCTCAACCGCGACATGATCCGCCAGCAGCAGGGCCACGTCCGCTTCGCCACCGCGTGCTACGGCATCATCGATTGCGAGACTCGCAAGCTCTCCTTCGCCCGCGCCGGCCATCCCTACCCGCTCATCCTCCGCGCCACCGGCGAGCTCGAATGGCTCGAGCCCGATGGCGGGCTGCTCGGCGTCTTCCCCGACGAGACCTTCGACACCGTCGAAGTGCAGCTCAACGAGGGCGATCGCCTGCTGCTTTACTCCGATGGCTTCGAGGTCGCTTTCCCCGATGTGCTCGGCAAGAACGGTCAAAAGTCGCGCATGGCGAGCGATGCTTACACGGAAGAGTTCCGGGCGTTGAGCCAGGGCACGCTTGACGAGGCGTTCATCCGGCTCGCGAAGCGGCTCGATGAGCAATCGGGTTCGCTGAATCAGATCGATGATCTGACCGCGGTGCTGGTGAGCATCGGGGAGTCGCCTGCCGCGATGGTGCCTGCGGTTGCGGGGCAGATCGGCGTCGATCGGTGATCGATTGGTCCACAATGGGATTCAAAACTGATTGACCACGGATAACACGGATAACACGGATGGGACCAATGCATTTAGACCCAGGCTTGGTCCGTTTCATCCATGCCATCCGTGTTATCCGTGTTATCCGTGGTCAAATCCCCCGGTTCCGAAACCGGTTCTAGCCCCTTCCTCCCCACCGATTACTCATCCACCAGCATGATGTGAACCGCCTCCGGGCCATGCACACCGGTGACGAGCTCGCCTTCGATGTCGGCGGTCTTGCTGGGGCCGGTGATGAAAACCATGCTGCTGGGCAGGTCGCGGCTGGGGATGCCGCGGAGGCTGGCCCAGTAGTCGATCATGTCAGGCAGGATGTCGCTGGGCCGGACGATGGCGACGTGCAGGGGCGGGACGAGGGACAGGCCGCGCGAGTTGCGGGCATCGGAGACGACGACGAGCGAGCCGGTCTCGGCAAGGGCGGCGCGGACGCCGGTGATGCCGCAGTCGACATCGAACTGCACCTCGAGGCCGGGCGAGGCCTTCCAGTCGATCACGATGATGCCCGCCGCCGGCAAGGCCGCATCGAGATTGAGCGCCGCCGGCAGTGAACCGATCACGACCGTCTTCACTTTCTGAAGCTGAAGGAAATCCACGATGTGCTGCGCGAGCTCCCTCGCCTTGGGCCTGTGCACGAACATTCCGGTGGCGGCGGCGCGGGTGTGAAACAGCTTGACGAGGTCGTCGTTCGGCCCGGCGAGGCGGGCGATTGCTTCGTTGACGGGGGGCGCGGGCGTCGTCGGCTTGACGGTGTGCGACCGGCCGAGCGCTGCGTGAACCCGGGCGAACAGCGCGTCGCGCGACGAGGCGGGTGAATCGGCCATGGCGAGGAGTTTAAGCGCGGCCGGCGAAATCTCAACTATGCCAGAAGGCGATACTCATGGCGGCGCTCGTAGCGGGTCGAAAGCGAGTGGCCGCCCTGCCGCGCGACTCATTCGCTCGCGGCCGTCACCTTCGTCAGCAGCACCGTGTCCAGCCCGCTCTTGCGGCCTTCAACGATGTACTTGCGGCCCGCCACCATCGACTCCGCCAGCGCGTACGCCCCGCCCTTGGCCATGAGCAGGACGGTCGATCCGTCGGTGACCGACTCGCATGTGACGATGAGTGTCTTGCTCGCTTCGGCCTTCTCGCGCTGGAGGCCAAGGACCCGGCGCGCCGCGACGCGCTCCTTGGTCTCCGCCTTCTGGATCGACAGCCGCGCTTCACCGAGAACTTCATCGGCGTAGGGCTTCTTCTTGGTGCCAACCGCAAAGCCCCGGGCCTTTCGGCGTTCGTACTCGGTCTCGTACTCCTCGTTCTGCTGCCGCATGCTGTCGAGCCGACGCTTGCCTGTTGCGATGTCCATGCGAGCGGCGGTCACCTCCGAGGTGAGTCTTGCGATCTCGCCGTCGAGGTGCTTTGCGTCCGTCGGCTTCATCGAGATCACTTTCACATCCCAAAAGTTCAGTTTGACGGCGACGCCCGCCTCGTCGACTTCGTCGTCGTCCCCTTCCTTGCCCTGCTTCGTGCTGGGCGCCGCGTTAGTCGTGGACTTGGGATTGGGGGCGCCTCCGGCGGCGGCAAGCTTGTCCTCGAGCGTCACGATCTTCAGCTTCGCCAGGGCAAGCTCACGGCGAAGCTGATCGCGTTCCTTCTCAACTTCTTTCAGGCGGGCGGCAAGTTCCTCGGAATCGGCGGCGATAAGGCCGGCGGTGGAGCACAACAGCAAAACGGCGGCGAGGATGATTCGTGTCATGAAAGAGCCCCTGAAAGCGTTGAAAGAGAATTGCGAGTTTACCGGTTGCCGGAGCGGGCCGCAATGGAATTGTGCGTGCGATCAGGGCAAGCCGATGTACTGGTGCCACGGGTCGGCTCGGCGACCCGTGTGAGAAAACACGGGTTGCAATCCGACCCCGTGGCACCGGCGAGCTGTACGGCCGTAACTCCTGCCGCCGGCGCGTCAAATACAGGTAACGCCGGAAGCCGTTCATGTTCACACTGTCTGACAAAGCCGCGAACCACACCTGCCAGGGCTTTAGCCGGCGGGAATTCCTGCGGGTCGGCGCGCTGGGGCTAGGCGGGCTGACCTTGCCGAACCTTCTGGCCGCCCGGTCCGCTGCTTCAGCCTCGGGGAACAAGGCGGTCAACGACAAGTCGGTCATTGTTCTTTTCTGCCAGGGCGGGCCGCCGCACATCGAATGCTTCGATCCGAAGATGGACGCACCGTCCGAGTTCCGCGCGATGTTCGGCGAGGTTAAGACGAAGCTGCCAGGCGTCACCTTCGGCTCGCACTTCTCGAAGGTGGCGGGCATGGCGGACAAACTCGCGGTGGTGCGGTCGTACGGCTCGAAGAACGCGGACCATAGTTACGGCTCGGTGATGACGGCCGGCAACCCGCTCAAGGCGACGATGAGCTCGATCTATGCCCGCGTCGCCGGGACGAACCACCCGGATACGGGGATGCCCAACAACGTGCTTGTGCTGCCCGAAGCGGTGCAAGACAAAGTAAAAATCGGCACCAGCTTCGAGACCGGCGCCCTGCCCACGCTCACCCAGCACGGCCAGCTCGGCGCGACCTACGGCGCGTTCAACCCCGCCGGCGGCAGCACCATCAAGCAGAACATGGAGCTGCGGATCGAGCCGGGCCGCCTGACCGACCGCCGCTCGCTGCTCACCGGCCTCGATCGCATCCGCCGCGGGGCCGAAGAGTCCGGCTCGCTCGACGCCGTCGATAAATATCAGCAGCAGGCATTCGAGATCATCACCCGCGGCGTGGGCGACGCCTTCGACTGGACCAAGGAAGACCCCAAGACCATCGCGCGGTACGACACGACGAAACTATTCGACGCGAAAGATGCCCAGCGCTGGTACGACATGTCGCGCTCCACGAACCTGCTCGGCCATCAACTGCTCATGGCCCGCCGGCTGTGCGAGGCCGGCTGCGGGTTCGTCACCGTCAGCGACTGCGGCTGGGATTTTCATTCCAACAGCAACAGCCCGAAGAACCTCGGCGGCATGCACTGGCTCGCCCCGCAGGTCGACCACGCCGTCGCCGCGTTCATCGAAGACATCCACGCCCGCGGTTTGCAGGACAAGATCCTGCTCGTGGTCACCGGCGAGATGGGCCGCAGCCCGCGCATCAACAAGGACGGCGGCCGGGACCACTACGGCGAGCTCACCAGCCTGGTCTTCGCCGGCGGCGGCCTGAAGATGGGCCAAGTCATCGGCCAGAGCGACCGCAACGCATCCAAGCCGACGACCGAGCCGTACACGCCGGAGAACTTGGCGGCCACGATTTTCAACGTGCTGTTCGACCCCGCCGAGCTGCGGCTGCAGACGAACATGCCGCGCGAGATTCTGCAGATGGTGGAGAACGGCCGGCCGATCGCTGAGTTGTTCTGAACGCTGTCCGATCCGCGGCATCCCCCGCATCTCTTACTTGAACACACCGCCACGCCCTGCCATTGTGTAGCGATGGACGCGAACGCTTCTCCACCACGCGCGATTTATTGGTTCTGGTTCACCCGCCTCGTCCTCGCCGGGAGCATTTGGGCGACGGCGCTGGGTTTTATGGCCGCACTCGTCGCGATCGTCGCGAAGCACATCCGCGACGAGACGGCGCCGACCATCAGCGGCGGCGTTGCGGCGACGCTGGCGGTGATCGCGGCGGCGGTGCTCATCGGCTGGGCGTTGAAAGCGGGGCGAGCGGGCAAACTCGTGATCGAGGACGACCGCGTTTACCTGCCGCGCGCGCCGGTGCCGCCGTGGTGCTTTCTGCCGCCGCACGAACTCGTGTATCAACAGGTCAAACGCTTCGGTACCGGCACCGTGCGGACCCGGTCGGGCAGCGCCACCGCCCTGATATTCGAGGTGCTCGACGACGCTCCGGGCGGCCGACCCCGCCGCTATCGACTGAACCTGATCTGGTATCGCGACCAGCAGGCCATCGAGCAGGCACTCATCCGCGCCATCGGGCGTCGGCCCGAACGGCTGCAATCGACCACCCTTGGAAATGTGCGGTTTTCCGAGAGGAAGTAGGTGCATCACTCCGTCGGAGCCGCGAACCGTAAGCGAGCGGTGCCTGGGATCTGTTCCCTGTTAGCGACGGTCGTCGCGCGGTATCTTTCCCACATGATCCCGCAGGCCCCACGTTTCAAGCGGCGCAAGTCGGCGGTGCATGGCGACGGCGTCTTCACGCTCGATGCCATCGCCCGCGGCGCATCGGTGTTCGAGTTCGGCGGCCCCGTCGTGACCGCCGCCGAGCTGCGCGACGGCATGCGCGTGATGCAGATCGGACCCGACGAATACATCGTCGAGGACATCGATGCCGACTACATCGAAAACTACATCAACCACCGCTGCGAGCCGAACGTCGGCTTCCTGCACGGCACGCTGACGCTGCACGCCCTGCGCGACATCGCGGCCGGCGAGGAGTTGTTCTGGGATTACTCGACGTCGATCAATGAGCCGGGGTGGTTTCTGCCCTGCGCCTGCGGGGTGGCGTCGTGCCGGGGGAAGATTCAGAGCTATTGCGATCTGCCTGATGAGGTGCGACGGCGGCTGGGTGGAATTGCTCTGGCCTATCTGCGGTAAACGGAGGGAATTTCCACCGAGACACCGAGAACACCGAGTAGTAGGGATGCGGGGATCTGCTGTCTTCCTCGGTGTGCTCGGTGTCTCGGTGGCTGACTCCGCGACATCGCTACATTACTCCCATGATGGAACGCATCGACCGGCTGCTGGGCAATCGCGGCTACTGCGCCCGCAGCGAGGTGTGGTCGTTCCTGCGCAGCCACGTCGTGCTCGGCGGCATCGAACAGCTTGAACGCGAGAACGAACGCGTCAACCCCGATGAGGTCACCGTCAACGGGCATCGCCTCGACGCCGAGCGGCTCGTGCTGCTGTGCCACAAACCGCTGGGCCTGATCTGCTCGCACGATGAAGAGGAAGGCCCGCTGATCTACCACCTGTTCCCGCCGCGCTGGCAGAAGCGCCGGCCGGCGCTCAACACCGTCGGCCGGCTCGACAAGGACACGTCGGGCCTGCTGATCATCACCGACGACGGCCAGCTCCTGCACCGGCTGGTGTCGCCGAAGAACCATGTGCCGCGCATCTATCACGTCACCACCGAGCGGCCGCTGCTTGGCGACGAGGCCGTGCTATTCGCCAGCGGCGAGGTCGTGCTGGACGGCGAGAAGACGCCGCTGCTACCGGCCGAGATGACGCCGCTGAGCGGCAACACCGCCCACCTCGTGCTGCACGAGGGCCGTTACCACCAGGTCCGCCGCATGTTCGAGGCGACGGGCAACCACGTCGTCGCCCTGCACCGCGAGCGGTTCGGCACGCTGACGCTGGGCGATCTTCAGCCGGGACAATGGCGCGTGATGGGCGACGACGAGGTGCAGACGATCACGGCGCAGCGGTAATCACCTTCGTGAGCCGTCACACGCCCGAACCCCGCGAGCCGTCACGTCCTCGTGCACGGCAGCCGGCGAGATGTTCAAGCGAAAAAAAACTCCGCCGGCCTTCGCCAGCGGAGCATTTGTGTATCAGGTTGTGAGCGGGAGCAACTCCCGCGCTTCGACTCACCAGCGGCCACCGCCGCCGCCGCCGGAGCCGCCGCGACTGCCGCCGGACCCGCCGCGGCCACCACCACCACCAC
>Ga0163150_10001430_pt1 | contig 40268 bp, 27 predicted proteins | sample OliLakLV19P2IB_FD_148628 | JGI IMG/M metagenome (GOLD analysis project Ga0163150, IMG submission 148628) | Freshwater microbial mat bacterial communities from Lake Vanda, McMurdo Dry Valleys, Antarctica - Oligotrophic Lake LV.19.P2.IB | ecosystem: Environmental > Aquatic > Freshwater > Lake >... | reverse complement strand
TCCTTGTCCTGTGTTTTGTTTATTAGTTTTGAGTAATCTTTATTGGGGTGAATTGGCCACGGACTAAGTAGTTTTTTAAGCTCATTGCTCCCCTGCTCCCGTATCCATAAACTGCTCCAATGCCATTTTTGGGCTTTTTTAACAATATTGGCTCTAAGCGGATTTCTTTCAACATATCTTGCCAACTGAATAAAGTCTGTCCTAAGAGGTCTTGGCATGTCTAGACAATAGCAAATTTACTCATTTATGTAAATAATGGCTCCTGACACCTTTGATTTTCATTCCAACTTTTTTTAGCTAAACATTTTTTTAGCCAAACTCCCTTTTGTTTGCTATTATATATACAACTACAGCCTCCCCCAGAGGTATTAATTTCCTATTTGCAAAAAGCCAAACTGGGGATCGAAATAAAAAGTGTATATGGGAATCAAAAAACAAAGAGGTTTTACATTAATCGAGGTGTTAGTGGTAATTTCCATAACCGGATTACTAGCCTCTATAGTATTAGTAGCACTTAAAGACGCCCGTGGGAAATCTCGCGACACAAAAAGAAAATCCGACCTCCACCAGATGCAAACTGCCTTGGAACTGTACTATAACGAACATAATGAGTATCCCAACTGGACAGTTAGTGGCAACCCCCAATTTTTTGTTAACTTCAGCTTATGGAGGTATGACGATACCACTCCTTTGAAGTGGTGCTTGAACATTGTTTACCCCTGCTTAGTGTATGACTACTTGGTAACCGAAGCTAAAATTATAACCAAATTACCCCTAGACCCTACCAACAAAGAAGGCGGCAATCCAAATTATTTGGCCGACGGTCCCGCTTACGATTTGGGCTACGTATATTACACCAATACTAACGGCCAGGGGTATATTTTAGGCACTAACCTTGAGGAAGAAAAAAGGCTACCCAGCGTCATCTATCCCGACTTACCTGAATTTGGAAATTACCAACTGCGGGTGGGATATTAAATATTTGTTTTAAAAAACCTCTTTACACATAGATCCTTTTGTAGAGAAAGTGAAATAAAAGGGGTCAGGAGCCGTTTTTCTTTGGCCTTCCAAGGTTCCTTAAGCTGGACTTCAGCCCAAGCCTGTTTGTGATTGTTCTGACCTAAGATTCTGCACCTAAAGTAAGGTTTTTATTCCCTCTAAGAGGTCGTAGCATATTCAAACCATAACAAATCTAATTGATTATATAAATAATATCTCCTGAGGCCTTTTTTGTTCATTCGCTAATGGGTGCTACGGATTGATAGACTTTTTAATCAAACAGATTCTTTGTAGCCCTGGCAGCGTTTTTATTTAGGTTTTCTATATACCGCTGAAAATCCTCTGAATCAAAATTATCTGGCCAATGACTTATAACCAACTTAGATTCCTCCGGCACACCAGGTATATAATCTTTTGCTGATTCTAAAACCTGAACTTTAGAACGGCCTTCGCCAACGGACATATGCTTTACGAAAGCAATGTCATGAGTGGTATACATTACATTGCCGGTAAAATTTTTTATAGCGTTGCCAATAGTCTCTTTTAGTGCTTTATCGGCATGGTTAGTGGGTTCATCCAAAACAAGAAAATTATGTTTATCCGCAGCTTCAATAGCAATAAACCACAACAGTCTTTGTTCGCCACCGCTAAACCTGGAAAATGGCTGGCTAAAACTTCCTTCTTCTGCTTGGGTAACAATACCTGAATCGACCAACTTTTTTAGGAATGCCTTTTTAGCTTTGGCATAACTTTCTGTATTATCGTCGTCAGTGTCATAGCACCACTGAAAAAAAGTGTCCAAATTGCCGTTTATAATTTGTTCGGGCCAAGTTTGTGGTAAATAAGCAAAACTAGCATACCAATCGCTTGCGTGAGAACTATCATTTACTGCTTCTTGCATTTTTTCAAGCAGGGTAGTTTTTCCAATCCCACTTTTGCCCAAAAGACAGACTGGTGAACCGAGTTCTATCTTTAAATTAACCGAGTTGCCGTGAATATCAATTGTGGCCGATAGTTTCTTTTGACCTAGATAGCGCCCCCACCTTTGATTGAAAGTATTTATGGGGTTACTTCTGCCAGCCAAGTTTATTGAATCCGGGTTAAAATCTTTTTGTGTCAGTATTCTCTTCTGGCTGTCTACTGCAATAGAAAATATTTCATCAGGGTTTACGCCCTTAATAAAATCTTCCGAATGGCTGGAAAAAATTACAGTTATCCCTTTAGCTTTTAGTTGGTCAATCATATTTGTAAGCATGCTTGTAGTAGACAGATCCAAGTGGTTGTTGGGTTCGTCCAGCAGTAGCATGTCGGGATTGCTCATTAAGGCTACCATCAAACATAGCTTGGTTTTCTCTCCGCCACTTAAGTTGCCAACTTTTATGCTCGCTCTGTCACCCTTTAAGTTTAAACCAAAAAGTCCTGAAAGTCTTTCAGACATTTCTCCTGGGACGTTGGGGTCATAATCCGGCCTTTCTTGATAAGCACTATCCTCATAAGCGTAATATGAAGCCATTTGGTCTATTGCTTCAGTTACGACAAGGTCTTCTATTGGTTTTAAGTCAGTTTCCTGCAACAAACGGGCTATTCTGAAGCTTGGAGCTTTACCATGTCTTATAAGCATACTTGTTTTTAAGCTTTCCTGATCGGAGGTTAAAGCATTAAAAAAAGTGCTCTTGGCCGAACCATTGGGTCCTATCAAAGCGTAAACATTTGACGGGAGAATTTTTACTTCTGCTGATTCCAAATGTGGACTAATTTTTTCTAGCCTAACATTTTTAAGATACATTGCCAAGTCTTTAAGATTTTTAGGAATTTTCGATTCGGGAGTTTGAGGCAAATCAAAAACCATTTGCCTGACAATTTTTTCAGGACCAGTTATTTCCCTAGTTTGTTCTGGATTTTCATGACCGTTCTCTCTCATATAGATTGGCTAAGTTTAATAGTTTGAATTTCAGCTTTGGCTCTAATGGTTTCCTATTGTTGTGAATTTAGCTTTATTATACAGCATTTTGCTGTTAAATAAAACCAAAAAAGTTTTCCGTGCCTTTAGGTCTAGTAATAGGCTTATGGAAAACTATTTTCCCATATTTCGAGAACTGCCTCAATATAGGCCAAGTCACTAGTGTCCAATTAATCACCCCATAACTGAGCCTGTTTTTGGAAACTCACTGGAGTCTCAGGCAGTCTAAACTCCGAAACAAGCTTAAGTAAGGGGGTTTTGTCAAAAAGTGAGACACTCAGTATTTGTAGAATTTCGTAAAAATTCCGGTTAATATTAAATTTCTTTTTTAAAATAGCAACTAACAGATAAGCACAGAGAGCGATACAAATTTGGGTCTTAACCGCGTTATCCGACCTGCCCCAGAAACTTTTAATGCTTAAGTGTTGTTTAATCCACTTAAAGAATAATTCAATCTGCCATCGGTGCTTGTAGAGCTGTGCAATAGTAATGGCATCCAGTACAAAATTATTGGTAAGAAAAACATAAGTTCGATTGGTGATGGAATCATAGTATTTAATTCTTCTAAGTTTCTCAGGATAATCTTTTCTAGCTTTGTATGCAGTTAGTTTAATTATTTGATTGCAGGTAACTCCAGAATCTTTTACTACAGAATTTGAATAGATTCTTTTAAACACCATATTTACCTTAGCTCTAGTAACAAAGAATGCTCCTGATTTATGAATTTTGTAAAATCTTTCAAAATCCACATAACCCCTGTCCATAACATAGTATGCACCTACTTCAAATTCCAGTAAGTCTAAAAAGTTAATGTCATGGCTTTTTCCTTCAGAAATATGGAAAAAAGCTGGGATATTGCCTTTTAACTCTAAAGCCATGTTTAGCTTAACTGCTGCCCTAACTTTCTTAAGTTTTTCCCAAGAAAAAAGGCTTAAGCAAAGTTCAATGGTGGTGGAGTCAACAAGATAAACAGTACCACCTAAATCTAGGTTAAAAGTTTTATCATTAACGTAAAGCTTTCTAGCTTCAATTATTAGAAGATTTGCAAAGTCACGGTAAATTCTCCAGTCTCTTTTTTCATTTGTGTATGCTAAAGTAGTACGGACTACTGTTGTACGAAATCCCAAATGATAAAGTTTATCCTGATGAGCATTTAGACAAACCACTACATCACGTAAACTTTCTCTAAACGTTAATTGTCCAAAAGCCATTGCCAGAAATTGTTCCCAGCAAGAGAAGCCTTTAACCCAATACTCGCCCCTGTAACGAGCAACTGTTTCCATAATCTGTGAAAAAACATACTTTCCTTGATGCATAGGCGTAATTGAGATTAATTTTCTCAATTATCGCACTAAACCAAATTGAAATCTAAAAATGTGTTTTTGCCAGATTACGGCTAGATTAAAAGAAGAATTAAGATTTTTAAAAAATTAATTGGACACTAGTGACTTTAACATACATCGATATCCCAAAACTCGTGGTAGCGCTACGGGGAATTGAACCCCGATTTAGTGGATGAAAACCACTTGTCCTAACCATTAGACGATAGCGCCATTATTTACTTTATCGATAAATGCTTGTTTTAAAGCGTGGTTCGCCTTAATCGCAATTTCTCTCTTACGGCAATCTTCTTTGCTTTCATACCTTTCAGTATAAACTATATCAAATAGACGATATGCCTTTGTTGATCTAGTTTTCCCGGAGTTATACTGGCTCAACCTTTTTATAGTGTCGGATGTTATGTCTGCATAATACCAAGCCTTCTGTTGGCTTTTAATTATATAAAGAAAATAAATCATGGGGGTTGGATGTCACGCGGAGCGTGATCCCGCTTTGCGGGAAAAACCACTTGTCCTAACTCCGGCGGAGCCGGATCCCGCTCCGCGGGACATTAGACGATAGCGTCAGGACTAGAATTATGAATAAGGAATTAAGAAGAAATACCCCCTCCCGACAGGAGAAAGATGTAAAATTTTAAAACTTAGGGACAAAATTAAAGCATTTAAAACCTAATCTAGCTTACGCAAGTTTACCATAAACCGAAATTATTTTCAAGGCAGTTGCAGCTTCCCGGCATGACCTGGAGCTAACTCTTGTCACGCACCGAATCTAGCGTAAGGCGGGCAATAAGGTAGGAAATTGTAGATTCCGCTCCCTGATTTAGGTTAATATTGTTTTCACCAATGCCATCATAGCAACCGCCGCTCACGCTATCGTACACAAACTGCCCCAAAGAATTATCTCCTAAAAACCAATAAAATGCCTTGCGCATAAAATCATAATACATTTCTTCTCCAGTAATAGAATAAAACACGGCCAGGGTAACCACCATTGCGGAAACCTCTTCGGGCTGCTGGTCATAATAAGCCCGCGCCCCGCTCATGGGGTACCATCCATTTTGTCCTATTGGCATGTAGACGTTACGCACGAACGTTTGATCTAAAAGGAACCGCAAGCTCTTTGTGGCAATGTCCATATATTCCTGTTTCCCGCTGAGCAAATACCCGAGAGCCAAGGCTTCGCTTAAAATGGAGTTAGAGTAGGTCAAATTTTTTTCAAACCACTGCCAGTCAGAGGTACTATGTTCATAAAATAAGGAGGCTAACAGGTCACAATACACAATAATTTCATCCAGCACCTTTGGCGAACGGTCTTTCTGGTAAAGGAAACATAAACCAATACTATAAAACGCCATGGCCCTCGGGTGGACAAAAGACGTGGGTACAGAAAGTTTTTTTTCGACCAGTAACCGGGCGCGATCCCTTAGGTCTAACGGTAAACCCTCGCTACACGACACTTCCATGAGGGCTTTTAACGTTCTAGTAGTGGAATCTTCCTGGTCGTCTTTACTCTCCATTGAACCATTGGCCTGCATATGTGCGTCAAAGTAATTTAAAAAAACATTGTCTTTTCCCAAAGCAACTTCTATAAAATGCATGTACGTGGTAGCCAAGCGGAGCGCGGTTTTGCTCTTAGTGCGCCGGTAAAAACGGGTAGTGGCCACGAGCGCGCGGGCGTTATCGTCTATAGTATACCCCGATGCCGGGTCAGCAATGTTTAATTTGGCGAATTGGAATATGCCGTTACTGTCAGTCAAGCGGTTTATGTGGTCAATCTTAATACGGGGTAAGTGAATATTACGATGCGCCAAAGACGGAATAGCTTCCGAAAATATCCGCATATAAGACAACGCCACATTTTGCCAGGTCATATGTCTAGTCCGAAAATAGGCGTTTTCCCCCATTTGTTCAAGCCTCCGCGGATCATGTAACAACTCTATAATAGCAGTACTCATTTCTTCCGGTTGACGGAAATTTACCAACATCCCCACCTCAGGAGTAATTATGGATTTTGCCTGGGCAAAAGCAGTGGAAACCACCGGACGGCCCGCGCCTAAAGCGTAGGAAAGAGTACCGCTTACGGCCTGGTTTGGGTTTAGAGAAGGGGAAATATAAATATCCGTCATTTGCAAGAATTCCAACAATTTGGGAAGCGGGACATATTGGTCATAAAAACGGACATGCTTTTCCAAACGGAGGTCAGTCACCATTGCCTGCAACATCAGGCGATAGCTCTCCCCCTCTTCTTTTACAACATTGGGATGTGTAGATCCAATAATTAAATACATTGTCCTGGGGTACTTTTCAATTATCGCCGGCATAGCCTGGATTGCGTATTCAATTCCTTTACCCCTGCTCAAAAGCCCAAAAGTAGAAAGCACGGGAGCTTCGAGAAATAGCTTTTTTTTACTCTTAAAAGCTTTTGTGGAAATATAGTCCAACAAATGTATGCCGTGAGGAACAATCTCAATTTTTTCCGGCGCTATGGAATAATCAGATTCTAAAATATGTTTGGAATGAGCAGTCATAACCACTACCCTGAAAGATTTTTCCGCAATCATATCAACACGCTCCCACAGCTCCGCAGAAGGATTGGGCAAAACCGTATGGAATGTAGTAATTACTGGCTTTGACAAATCCTCTAAAAAATAGCGGAGGTTATATCCCCATTGCTCTCCAAAAATCCCGAATTCGTGCTGAATGGCTACTAACACCACCTCCGGCATGCTGTTAAGAAGAAGAGCCGCATTGCGGAAATCCTGAGGCATCTGCTGGTTAATGAGTCCAATCACCTGGGGAGGGTAACTATTTTTTTCATCCGCATTCGCTTGCATGGCTATGACCACAGAACCAACGGAGGGCGCGAATACGTCGTCAATAGCGCTTATCAAGTCATGCGAAAAAGTCGCGATCCCGCAAGCCCGCGGCGGAAAGGTTGTAAGATAGGCAATGTTAGGAGAATTTTTTTTCAGCATCTGCAAACCTCGATTTAGTGTTTCAAACAAACATCAAGCTATAGTATGGAGCTTTAGTTCAGCGACCAAGTCTGAAAGTTTGAGAGTTTTGGCGGCAATATGGCTGTCACCAGCGCCATAGTACACAGTAATGACATCCTGCTGTACGGTAGCCCCGGTTGGAAAAACAACATTGGGGGCGTCTCCTGTTTTTTCCCACATCTCTACAGGGGAAAATAACGGATTTGGCAAACGGGCAATAACCTTGGCAGGGTTTTTCAGGTCCAGGAGCGCGGCCGCCGCGCGATATACATTACCCTGGGGGGTGGTTTCTACCGCATGGTAAATTAAAACCCATCCGTCCGGAGTCTCAATGGGCGGACATCCGGGACCAATTTTCCGGGTTTCAAACCATAGTGCAGGGTGAAGCAGGACGTGGGTATCCATATTGGAAAGAAACGACCGCCACCACTGGGGGGTTAAATCCGACAAAGCATCTACCCAAACAATTTGCATGCCCGGCATAACCCGGATTAACAACAAAAATTTACCGTTAATTTTTTTTGGAAATATAAATGTATCTTTTTCCCAGAGCTGGACGCGGGGGTTTATAGTTTCCTGGTAATGCTCCCCATACCAGCGATACGGGTTAAACTCCGGAGACTCAGGCAACAAAGCAAGCGCCTCAGCGTAGGAGATGCTGGAAGAAATGACTCCTTGTTTCTGGAAATGCATAGGGTCATGGCCGGTTGCATAGGCTACGTGAACATTTTTACCGTCGTAAGCCGTATAAAATAAATAATACAGTCCGTCCAAAAAAATTACCCGGGGATCCTCCAGGCCATGAGCTTCATATGGGTACTCGGGCATTAACAAAGGGCGGTCTAAGCGCATGGTAATATTGCCTTCCTCCAACCGGCAGTAACCAATAGTAGAAAAGTTTCCTTCCCGCACCGCCCGATAATATAAATGGGTGACATTGTCAACCAAAATACAGCCCGGATTTAGCACCGCATGGTTCTCAAAAGCATTGCCGGTGGGTTCCAATATAATTCCCAAATTTTTTATATCCATTGAATACATTATATCATCAAGCATTTAAAACACCCAAACCATGGTTTTGGGGTGTTTTCCTAAAACAAACTAAGCAACTCTTTTTCTTTGAAAATTGTCTATTTCCTTCTTTTAGACAATAACCGGTATCTAACGGGAAATACGTACCGGAATATTCTTGCTTGCAATACTATTTCCGCTTATGTCCTTGACTGTAAAGGTTAGCATGTATGAGCCTTCCGGGTGCCAATTCCAGCCGCTTACATCTACCCAGGTTTCCTTATGCGGGAAATCGGTAGAACTGTTATACATGAGATTTAAAGTATCGCCGTCCACCTGCCAAAACATGTCATAATTTTGCAAAAGTAAATTTTGCGCTACTGCCTTAAACGGCAACGTTCCGGAAATAGTAGTCTCAGTATTTGGCCACCAGACATTTATTACCGGGTCTACCGAAATAACCGGCGGCGAACTGCCGACCTGCAGAGGAGCAAACTGGGTTACCACAACCAAAACTTGACTACGACTGGACTCATTGCCCGCGGCATCATAACTGCTTACTGAATATGCGTAAGAAGTTCCGGGAACTAAAGAAGAATCTGTATAAAAAGTTTCGCTGAGCGTCGCAATTAAACTGTTATTTTTATACAGCTTATACCCAAACACCCCGATGTTGTCAGTAGAAACATTCCAATAAAGATTAGCGGCCGTTTGCGCTACGGAATCAGAGGACAAGTTAGCGGGAACCGAAGGAGCGGCAGTGTCAGGCTGAGGAACAACCGAAGCCACTGCATTCCAAGACAAGCTAACACGGGCACCACCGGAATGTTCAAAGTATTCCAACCTAACGGCATGAACTCCGTTCGTCATTATTTTCCGAACAGTGTAACTCGCTACTTGGTCCTGCCATTGGTTTACCACGAGTACTCCGTCCACATACAACCTCACGCCATCATCGGCAAGCACATTAAACTCATACTCGCTACCAGCTGACGCGGCCAGAAAAAGAAAATTACCCTGCCAAAGCGCAGAATAGTTATCGTTATCTAGCCCGGAAACCGCCGCTCCAAAGCCCCAATCGTAATTAATGGAGTTTTCTATCTTAGCAAGTTTGAAAGTGTTAAAATTTCTGCCCTGGTAATAACAAGCGGAAAATACATTGGCAGGAACCTCCGCCGGACAAGCAGGAGACGACGGCGCCGAGTTAGAGACCGTCACAGTTATAGCACTTGAAGTAGCCTGGTTACCAGCGCCGTCCCGCGCGACGGAAAACAGCGTGTGCCCTCCGTCGGCAAACAAAGTTGTGTCCCATGCATTCTCATAAGGGAAAGTTTTTTTCTCAGGACCAAGAGGAAGACTGTCTAGATAAAACTGCACTCCGCTTATTGAAGTGTTGTCGGAAACGGCACTGACTAACGTTGTGGTGGCAAAGACAACCGCCTTATCCAGAGGCGTGGTTAATTGCAGAACCGGCGCCTGGGTATCGGGAACAGTGACCACAAAGTCCTGAGCAGAAAAAACTGCGGCCAGATTGTTCCAGACATAATTCCTAGACCAGTCGGAATTAAATACTCCAACCCTTATGTGATACATACCCGCAGTAACAGGTGTCCATTCAACTGGTAATTGTTTTCTTTCACCGGCTGTAAATGACTGGCTGACAAAAACTCGCTGGTAGACCTGTTGGTAATTTGCGTCATATATTTCCACATCGCTCTGTACTCCGCTTATTGCACTGCCGGTATTTATAACATCAGCAACAACCTGTACCGGGGTATGAGTAGTAACTAAAGAAGGAGCCTCAGCAGTCGCGCTAAAAGAAGCCAGGTCCACAGCGGTAGATGCCTGCCCCACCACAATGCTTCCCGCGGTATTATTCCAATAGTAGTTTTGGGACCAATTAGAACTAAAAATGCCAACTTTTATTGTATAGTGGCCAGATAAAACCGGAAACCATACTGCTTGAAACTGGGACACTCCTTGCGCAGGCAAAGTTTGGTTCTCAAATACTTGCTGATAAACTTTCTGGTTTTCGCTATTATATACTTCCAGGTCTACAATACGGTTAGTTTGGGCACTACCGGTATTTTGCACCGTCACCGAAATAGAAAGATTCTGGTTTACGGCAGCGGGATTGCCAACTGGCAAAGCGGCCGCACTCAGTGCCTGAGACCCAGGAGCGTAAGGAGTAGACGTCCCTTGCCCTCCGAACCAGGACGTTATAACGGACTGGGCTGATTTATTTTGCGGCGTGTAGTCGGTATTGTTACCGCCTCCGGCGTCAGGGTTAGTTTTCCACTCCCAAATATAGACCCCCTTAATAAAAGGTACATTGTGGGCATAAGAAAACATGGCCTGAAAGGCATTGGCCTGCGTTACCTCGTCCATTCCGTTATTAATAGTGTAATTACCAGGGTCTAAATAGCTTCCAGGCGTGCTTTTGTAACCAATTTCTGTAAAAATAATCGGTTTACCAATTTTTTGTGCAAACGGTAAAATATCACTGTGATACCAGATATCCCATGCGGCCAGAAACGATTCCACGGAGTTGCCACTACTGCCTAGTGGGTAGTAAGCGTCTATACCGGCGTAATCCAAATGCGGCCAAAAAACAATTTGGTTCTTTTCATCGTACACGCCAGTACCCCAGTTAGCGGCATACATAAGTGTTCCCGAGTAAACGGCGCGCACATCGGAAATAATTTTTTGCCAGTGTTGGGTGTTAGTGGGGTTGCGCGTGTCCGAAGACAAAAAAACCAACTCTGTACCTACAATAATTTGTTCTACATGGTTAGCTTCGGCAAGGCGTGCGTAACGCAATAATATATTTTCATAGGCGTTAAACCAGCCATCCCTATCCGGAGGGTCAATATTTGCCCGCCACTGGCCATCGCGCGTATCCACATGAGGTTTAAAGGCCACCTGAAAACCTAGAGAATGGGCGTAAGCACTTGCAGAAACTAGAGACTCGTCGGTCGGATTGTTGGCCGCTGGAGCAATATCGGTGGAATAAACTGAAGCCTGAGACAGTGGGATAACAAAGCTTATGGTATTAGCGTTGGCGGCTTTTAAATTATCCAGGGACTGACGGAAGGTACTACTGCTTAAATCTGTGGAATGTTCAGGAGTCACGCTCGCTCCTTTTTGCCAGGAGGATATTTCTGCCTGGGCAGGAATAGGGACAAAAATTTGAAACGCCCACAAAACAACTAAAATAGCCAAGCCTCGCTTGGTTAAAGTAAACTTTATACTAAAGGAACCATATTTCATAAAACTACATTCAAAAACTATTATTTCTTTTAATTATAGCAATAAACCATTGACGCACAAGTCAAGTAGAAATTCAATGTGCAGATTAAATTATTTCGTACTAATAATACTGTTTTAAGCTTGCTGCAAAATTATACTGTATGGGAGCAAAAAGAACCCAAGGTGGTTTTTTCCACATATCCTAAAGATGCAAACTCATACAATTTTTGTTATTATTATAGGACTATGCATTTAAAAAGAAACAAAAGATTAGAAAAAGATTTAATTGTTATTGCCCTGAGCGTGGTGGTAGGAATTATTTTGCTAAAAACAGGGCTTGTTAAGGACATTTTGTATAGATCTGCAGAATTGGAATACATAGGAATTTTTATAGCTGGAATCATGTTTACTTCAATTTTCACAACAGTTCCAGCAACCATTATTCTGGGAGAATTAGCTTTAGTGACAAGCGCGCCATTACTGGCTCTGGTAGGAGGCTTAGGAGCGCTTATAGGAGATTTTTTAATTTTCCGGGTCTTGCGGGAAAACATAACAGAAGACGTTGAGTCCCTATTTCATCTGAAAAATAATCGTCGCTGGAAACATTTATTCAAATCCAAAATATTTCGCGGGTTCGTAACTTTAATTGGCGGGATCGTCCTAGCCTCTCCCCTGCCCGACGAAATGGGACTAGCCCTTATGGGCTTTTCCAAAACCAGCAGCGGATCTTTTGCGGCTATTTCTTTTATTTGTAATTTTAGTGGTATATATATCATTGCCCTTATAGCACAAGCCCTACTATAGCACCCCCCAAGTAAAAACATCCCGACCAAATCGGGATGTTTTGTATTTCAAGTAAGCCGGAACTTTTTATTTTGACACTAGAACAGCTACACTAACGCCAATATAATAAGGCCAAATAACTAAAGCTAATACCGCTTCCCAAAAAGTAAGGTGCAAAAAACCAGTACAAAACATCCAACCGGAAAACCACAGAGCGCCGGAAAACGTATGTTGTTCAATTTTAGTTTTATCCATATGTGTTTATTTATTAATAGTACATTTTAATTTTCTTAAATATTGAGCAGTAAGCGATAAGCAGTGGCAATTAAGATTACATTCACGTTAGTCTAGTTTAGAAGGTTCTCTATTTCTTTGAATTACGAAACCCTCGCCGTCCCATCCCGATATTTCTAGCTAACACCAAAATCGCCTCTAATAGCATATAGAGGATAAATGATTGTTTAAGCGACTAAATATTCATTTGTTCTTTAACAGATTGTAACTAAGAGTAAAAAGTTCTTTTAGCTTAAGGCAAGTAGCGGACTGGCAGTCATGGGTTTTAATACCATGGCTAAAATGGAATAGGTGTAGTTGGCTAAATAGCCGGTAACCGATCTGGGCAGGGAAGAAACCAAACCAAGGAATAATTTTAAGTTACGGAAATTAGTTTCTACCATCATGCGGGTATCATACAGCAGATTTTCAAATACAGTAGCTAACTTCTTCATGGTCTTGTATGGTTTAACCAGCCACCACCTCTTGCCTTGGACATTCATTTCATTTTGTAGGTCAGTGGAGACATAACCGCTGTCTAGGATAATAACTCCCCATAAGTCCCGGTTCATTTCTTTAGCGGTTTGGCGGTCTGAGCCGTCAGCGGATGTGATTTTCAAAGCCAGAGCTTTCCCTTTAAAATCAGCGGTTAAATGCAGTTTCATTCCATAATACCAACCACTGCTACTCTTACTCATACTGGCTAATCCCTTCATGGTTTTATGGTGGTCAACATTTTTCATTAAGCAGACGGGAATAGCGGTAGCATCAGTATGTTTAATGACATGGGCAGACTGCCGATTATGGTGGATTACCAAACCCACGATCTGTAGGGCTATGGGGGCAAGTCGGTTAACATTTACCACAAAGGTGTTGTAACTGCAAAAACTTTTAAGTGACAGCAAATCGTAAACAGATTTTTTAGTCACTATTCCCTGTAAATGCCAAAACAAACTAAGTGATAATGTTTCAACAATTGGTAAGGCTAACTTTCGACCGGTTGCACTTCAGATTAGAATTTGAGTCCCCCCAAGAAAAGTATATCAGATTGTTAAGGAATTAGGGGTTTCGTAATTCAAAGTCTATTTAGTGTTATTTCTTTTTAATTAAGCTTAACCCAAACAATACGAGTGACGTTGCCACAATGGCGCCTCCGCTGGGTAAATTGAAATAGAAAGCCAAAAATAACCCCACAATAACCGAAAAAACGGAAAAGCTTATTGCATAGAGAAGTGTTTTGGCAAAACTGTTACTAAGCTGGACAGCGGTTAATACCGGAATAACCATAAGCGCGCCAATAAGCAGTATGCCAACCACCCTCATACTTAAAGAAACCGTCACGGCGGCAAGCAACATCATAACAATATTGAGAGCGTTAACCGGCAAGCCGTTAGCTTTGGCAAGTTCTTCGTCATAAGAAACTAAAAAGAATTTTTTAAACAAAACGAATGTCATAACCAACACGACAACGCCAAATATTGCAATAATCCACAAGTCTGTACCCGTAACCGTTGTAATACTGCCAAACAAATAGCTAAAAATGTTTACGTTAAGGCCGTTTGAAAAACTTAAAATAATAAGAGCAATGGCTAAACTTCCGGAGAGGAACAAAGCCAAAATAGACTCCCCAAAAATTTTCCTGCCCACTCTCAGCTTTTCCATGCCAACTGCGGCCAGACTGGAAGTTGCCAAGGCACCCACAACTGGACTGAAGTTAAAAAATACTCCCAAAGCAACTCCCACCAGAGAAACATGGGACAAAGTATCCGCTAAAAGGGAATATCTCCTGACAACTAAAAAAATTCCGATCACAGGAGCAAGCAGGGCAATAATAAGACCTGCGGCAAAGGCCCTGACCATAAAACTATATTGAAATATTTCGAGCATAAGAATCTACAAAAATTACAAATTAAATTACACTACAGAAGTCTACGAAAACACTGCGTAAGCCAACTAAACCTGTCTGCCGAAATTGCAGGGAAAAATTACAGAATCCTTTGCAAACAGTTTCGCTACGATGGCTTCTGTAGACATTTGTAGGGTGCCTATTCCGTAGTTTTGTTGCTTAGTGTTCGTGATGAATGTGAGTTACTCTCTTCCCATAGAGACTTTCTATCATATTGCCTTCATGAAGAAGTTCTGGCCTGCCAAAACACAACAGTCCACGGTTTAAACACAGTACCGATTTTACTTCTTCGGTAATCATGTCTACATCGTGAGAAACAAATAAAATAGTTAAGTGCTCTTCTTCGTTAAGTTTTTTCAAAAATGAATAGAAATCTTTTTGAGCTGAAACGTCTATACCGACAAAAGGTTCGTCCAAAATTAAAATTTCTGGCTGAGTGGCTAAAGCTCGAGCTACATATACGCGTTGCCTTTGCCCCCCAGACAAACTACTGACCAATACATTTTTTAAACCAATAATCCCTGCAACTTGAAGGGCTTTGTCTATTGCATTACGATCCTCTGTTCCGAAGCGGGCCCACATCCCCATTTGTGGCACTCGGCCGCTCTCAACAACTTCATAGACCGTAGCAGGGAAAGAGGCGTTATCCTGGGAAATTCGTTGGGGCACATAACCTATTTTGTACTTTGTTTCAAAACTGCCAATTGGCACGCCTTCAACAAGAACACTGCCGGACTGGGCAGATAACAGGCCAACTAATATTTTAAGTAAAGTGGTTTTACCGCCGCCATTTGGGCCTACAATTCCTACGTAATCCCCTCTCTCAATCTTAAAACTGACGTGTTCTAAAACACTATTGCCGTTATAAGCAAAGCTAACGTCTTTAACTTCTATAATAGGGGTGTTTAGTGGCATTCGAGGGCAATTTTTAGGTTAGTTAAATTCTTTCTCATTTGGCTTAAGTAATTATTTCCCTCGGAAATTTCTTCTTGGGTAAAACCTTCAATGGGGTTGAGTTCCAAAACTTGAGCTCCTATTTCATTGGCAATGGTTTGGGATAATTTAGGACTGACCAAGCTTTCAAAAAATATATACTTAATCCCTTTTTGCTTGGCCAAGTCTGTTACCTGAGCAATAATTTGAGGGGAGGCTTCCCCGTCCGGTGATAGACCTAAAATATAGAGCGTGTTAAAACCGTACCTGGCAGCTAAGTAGTTAAAAGCATTATGCGAGGTAACTATTTCGTGTTTATTGCAAGAACGTAAACTAATTTGGTACTGAGCATCCAATTCCTTTAGCTGTGCCTTATAAGAATTTCTATTTTGATTATATGCACTTTCATGAGCGGGATCAACTTTAATTAGGGCGTCTGCAATAATATCGGTTTCCTTTTGCGCATTTAATGGACTTAGCCAAAAATGAGGATCATATAAACCCTCTTGATTACCTGAGGCATCGCTGCGCAACGAATCCAGATAGTCGGCCATTTTAATAACAGTAACCCCCTTATTTTCCAAATCACTACGAACTTTGTCGGCCCACGGGTCTACTCCATTCCCATTGTAAACAAAAAGTTGAGAGTTATACATCTTGGCAATGTCTTGGGGGGTCGGTTCATAATCGTGCGGCTCGGCTCCGGCTGGAGTAATGGTAGTGACAGTTACTAGACTGCCTCCGATGTTCTGAGAAAAATCCGCCAGAGGAAAAAAGCTGGCAACAATCCTTGTCCCCTTTTCATCCTGAAGGCTTGTACTTGCTCGATCCATACCGGGAAAAATGATAAGCACAGCTACAATCAACAGTGCAAAAAAAATCGCTACAGCACTTATTGCTATGACTTTTTTATTCATGGACAAACAGCTTAATTGCTAGAACAGAGAACTGTCTTTATAGCTTAATGCAAATGACTTGCATTTGTCAAGAGTCTGCATTATACTAATAGGGCAAAATTATTCTCCCCTCTCTATGGAAAAAGAATGTACTAGCCACCTAGCTGAATCAATAACCCAGCTCAAAAAAGGCAAACTAAAAATTACCAAAGCTCGGTTGAGCCTTTTGGACATTTTCAAGCATGCAAAAAAACCACTCAGCATGAAAGAGGCTTCAACTTACTTGGGAGAAAAAAAAGTCGATCTAGTTACCCTCTACCGTACAGTACAGTCGTTGGAGGAATTGGGACTTATTAAACAAATACGCCTAGAAAACCGACAGGCTTATTACGAATTAGCTGGGGAACACCATCATCATCTGGTCTGCGAAACATGCAGTAAGATTCGTGACGTAAAAATGTGTAATCTGGATTTGTCCAAAACTATAATCAAAAATTCCGGCTTTGCTTCAGTTAAGCACCATTCTCTGGAATTTTTTGGAACCTGCAAGGTTTGCTCACGAAAAAAATAATAATCCCTCTCGCATTAGCTTAGTTTACAATTTTATAGAGTGCTTGATATACTAGCTATATAAATAAACATAGGACTTACCCACTTAGCCAAAATACCCCTGTCTGCCATTCCGAGCCAGCCTGCCTGTCCGGTAGGCAGGTACATCCGGGATCCAGGAATCCCTTACATTTAGTGGTTTAAGGGATCCCTCCACTCATTCGGATGCACTCATTCGGCTCGGGATGAGTGTTAGTCCGTAAGTGCTAATTTATTTAAAAACATGCCAACCACTTCAGACAACCCTCTAATTTCTCTTTTGTAATCTCTGGCTTATTTATATATAATAATTGTATGTTTACCAAAAAATACATACTCAACATTGGGCTTGCTTTTACCTTGCTGTACGCAGGCATAAGCGCATTGTTATTTCCGTTTGATTGGATAGGGTTTGTTCCCGTCTGGGTTGAAAACCTTGGCTTCAGCCAAGAGCTGGCTTTGCATATGCATTCAGTAGTAGAAATCATCCTGGGCGTGTTGCTCTTGTGTAATATTAAAACCCGCATTGTAGCCGGCATAATCGCCCTGGATATTGCAGCTATCGTCATACTCGGCGGTTTTGGCCGAGGTATGTTTTTGGTAACATTTCGCGATGTCGGATTAGTATGCACAGCCCTCTACTTAGCCTTATCTGAAGAATAATTCCTGACATGAAAAAAATAATCCTGCCATTCTTTGTTGCAACTTTTGCCGCAATTCTCTGCCTGGCTTCTCTGGGAATCCCCGCCTCTGTAGCTGGTCATGAAAATTATGTCTTGACTAAAGACCAAATTAACGCGGACCTCCAACATACAGGCTTAAATGTATTTACTGCTTTAAAAAAAGCAGGCAACGTAACAACCGCCGCAACTGTAGGGATTATTTCAGCTCTGGGCGTTCTTTTTTATTTTCTTTTCCAAGTTTCTAGGACAGGACAGGCCTTTAACGAAAAAATAAAAAAATTAGAACCCTTCGGGCATGTACTACTGCGTACAGCCCTGGGAGTCTCCCTGCTTGCATCTGCCCACTATAATTCATTCCTGGGCCCGGAGATCCCCTTAAGCTCGCTTCCGTTTGAAATAGGGATTAAGGCTGCACTATACATTCTTGGCACACTCACTATTATAGGTGCTTGGTCAGAGATTGTAGGAGCAGTTTCATTACTCATATTGTTACTAGTCACTTGGGTATACCGGGAATACATGTTAACCTATTTTAATTATTTTGGAGAATTTATTGCCTTACTTATCTTTGGGTCTCGAGTTTTTTCTGTTGACAAACTACTATATAAAACCAAAAATTGGATCGAGAAATATAAAGACTGGGAAATCGCAATTATTAGAGTAACCTATGGGATTTCGGTCATGTATCCAGCCATAGACTACAAGCTTTTACATCCTCAAGTTATAATAGACATTGTCCAACGCTACAACCTGACCCAATTTCACTGGCTATTTCCCCACGACCCGCTTCTTATTGCCTTAGGTACGGGCCTGGCGCAGGTGGTGGTCGGACTGTTCTTAATTATTGGATTTGAAACCCGATTAAGCACTCTGATTACCTTCATTCTTATGACAATGTCAGTGGTGTTCTTTAAGGAAGCAGTATGGCCACATTATATTCTTCTTGCGCTAGCTTTGTATTTAATAATAAATAATGGAGGCAGATGGAGTATAGATACCATTCTTTTAAAATGGGCCAACCGGCACGCGGATCCTGTGCAAAAATCCTGACATGCCAACTATGAATAAAAAAACTTCTCTCATTTTAAGCATTGAAACCAGCTGCGACGAAACTGCCGCAGCGGTTTTGTCTGTAAACTTTTCACAAAAAAATAAAAAATCTTTTCCAACCATTACAAGCCTGTCTTCCGTAATAAAATCTCAAATTAAGCTGCATAGCACAATGGGCGGAGTGGTGCCGGAAGTCGCGGCCCGAGCCCACGTAAAAAATATTCTCCCTGTCGTACAGCATGCCCTACAAGCTACCGGCTACCAGCTAACAGCCATGGACTACATTGCCGTTACCACCGGCCCCGGCCTGATCCCTTCCTTAATAGTGGGAGTAGAATTTGCCAAGGCTCTCTCGTTAGCAACAGGCAAACCGGTGATTCCCGTAAACCACATGCTCGGCCATTTGTACTCACCATGGGGTCAAATTGAAAGATTAAATGATTTTAAGATTGAAAATTACTTTCCACAAATTGCTTTAATTGTCTCGGGGGGGCACACCATGCTAGTGCTTATCAAGGACATTAAGAATTACAAAGTCTTGGGACAGACGGTAGACGATGCCGCAGGAGAAGCTTTTGACAAGGTCGCCAAACTGCTCAAACTCCCCTATCCCGGAGGACCGGAAGTCTCAAAGTTAGCCGCCAAGGGCCAGATTACCATTGAATTCCCTCGTCCAATGATACACTCCAGCAACTATGATTTTTCATTCTCGGGACTTAAAACCGCAGTCTTGTATTATATGCGTGATTTTCCGGGTACGAGAGCAGAGGACATATGCGCTTCTTTTCAGGAAGCAGCAATAGATGTACTAGTAACTAAAACCTTACGCGCTGCTAAACAGTTCAAAGCAAAATCCCTTTCCTTATCTGGAGGAGTCTCTGCTAACAAGGCTTTGCGAGAAAGACTAAGTCTTGCGTCTAAAAAAGCTAAGATCACCTTTCTATTTCCAAGTGCTGGCCTTCGAACTGACAATGCGGAAATGATTGGCCTAGCGGCTGCTTTCCAACTTTCAACAGGGTATAAGCCAAAAAACTTTGCTTCCATAAAGGCAGATTCTAATTTAAGCCTTTAATAAGCCATCTTTTCTCTTTAAGCCGCTTTTCTTATATCCGTCACATTATAGTGTGCGGATTTTTAGTTTTAACCTGTAATGTATTATGCAAACATCTATTCTGTCTAAAAAAATAATTATCTTTTCTTTACTAGTAACAGCAGTGTTTGCATTTCTTCCAAGGACCACTGAAAAACTAGAGGCAGACACCTGCTACAACGACCAATCTTGTTCTTACTACTATGGACAACCTTTTAACACGCCTACTCCTAGCAGTCCAAACACTTACCCTTCTTCCTCAAGCTCTGGAAACAGACAAGCACTTTCAGGAAGCTTTACGCTAACTTCCAACAACAGTTATTGTATGGGACAAATCCCCCGCTATACCGTGAGAGCTCCGGCGGCCTGGGCAGGACAAACAATACGATGGACTTCAATGTGGAGAGACCAGATTACCTTAGAAAATAGTTATGTTCTAGGACCCGACGGCACATGGTCTGAGTCCGGCAACATGTGGGACGCAGGAACTCTTGGCCCTTGGACTAAAAAAGCAGAAATAAACGGCGTTACCCAAACGATTACTTTTACTGTTTCTGATTGCGGATCGAGAGTTGCCAATACTGCTACCAACGAAGGATCAAGCCAAAACACCTATCCCTCTAACTCATACTCTCAAACCCCCCAACCTTACACCCCTCCAGCTAATTACAACAATATTTCCGGACCTTACTATAATGCCGGACCTGCATACACTGACAGTAATGGGTATTATTGTCAGCCACCCACCTACCGAAATGACACCCCGGCCCCCAGCTACAACAATTCCACTAACAGCTACAATTACCCTATTCAATATTGGCATTAAGAAAATCCTTTAACGGGTAAAGTTACTTTATCCAAGCCTAAGGATCCAAATTGTAGTTTGCCCCATTATCTGGGCTGTCTCCTACACGCAGTTAGCCGAGATTTATCACTGTCGTTTGCGAACGACGTGATTTATCGGCTGTTAGGCTTTCAGGGCAACCCATGAATGGACTAACTACAATTATAAATAATCAATTTCTAAAAAAAGTAGTAAAGCTTCTTTACAGAGAAGGTTTTTTGAGGTATACTAGCAACAAGCTTATGTTCCGGCTGTCACCGGAATTTCAAATCTAAAATTTGGAAAGCTCCAGGAGAAATTGACGAATGTCGTCAAAATTAGAACTGGACGGACTGCCCGTTATAGCAGATAATTAAGATAATTTCACGATGGTACCGCCCGCAAGGGCTTGTGAACACTCTTTTGAGAGTGTTTTTTAATAACAAATTTATGGTCAGACAATTTTTTGGTAACCCGGAAATTACTCACAATAACGACAGCAAGAAGAGGCCTCAGAATAAAAATGCCCGACCTGAACATGACCAGGAAGCCATTGATAATGTGGTTTCTGAGTCTGATAATTTTTATGAACTTATAAAAAAATACTCCCAGGAAGACCCCGACACATGGAGAGACTCCCTTATTGCGGCAGCGAGACACGCTTTATTTTTTGAAGTATCACAGGCAAAAAAAAATACGGATTCTGAGATTCACGCGCTTTACACAAATCTGCGCGGGGACAGCCAAAACACCTTAGAAAAAATAATACTACTGGCAGAAAAATACGGCGCAAGCCTAGACTCGACCATAACAGTCGAACGGGCTGCAGTAGCGTATTATGAAGGACAAAAAAATATATACCCAAAAAATCAGCAACATATTAAATTGTTAAAATTTTTTTACCCGAAAAATTAAAAAAACAAGCCTACACATTTAACACAGAAGGCTTAAATCTATGGAACTCCCAAAAACCTACGATGCTTCAACTACCGAAAGCGGTATATACCAAAAATGGCTAGACAGCGGCTACTTTAACCCTGACAATCTTCCTGGCGAAAGGAAAGAACCATTTACCATCATTATGCCACCGCCAAACGTAACAGGAACTTTGCATATTGGCCACGCGTTGTTTGCCACAATTCAAGACATTTTAACCCGCTACCAAAGAATGAACGGCAAGCGGGCACTATGGCTACCCGGTACTGACCACGCGGCCATTGCCACCCAGTCTAAGGTGGAAGCCGAGCTTTACAAAAAAGAAAAAAAAACTAGGTTTGATTTTTCCCGAGAGGACTTCTTAAAGCTGGTGGAAGACTACGCCCAAACCAGCCACGATACAATAATCACCCAACTAAAAAGACTTGGAGCTTCGGCGGATTGGAGCCGGGAAGCCTATACCCTAGATGCACCGCGAACCAAAGCTGTCCGCACTGCTTTTAAAACTATGTACGAAGATGGAATCATTTACCGTGGAGCGAGGATTATTAACTGGGATCCCAAATTAAAAACCACGGTTTCCGACGAGGAAATTGAATGGAAAGAGGAAGCCTCTTCCTTTTATTATTTAAAGTATGGACCCTTTACTATTGGTACCAGTCGTCCGGAAACTAAGTTCGGGGACAAATATGTGGTTATGCATCCGGACGATGAACGCTACGCGCAATACAAGCACGGCGATAAACTGGAAGTGGAGTGGATTAACGGGCCTATTACCGCTACGGTAATTAAAGATGAAGCAGTAGATAAGGAATTTGGCACCGGAGTAATGACTATAACCCCCTGGCATGACGCCGTGGACTTTGAAATTGCCCAGCGTCACGGCTTGGACAAAGAGCAGGTCATAGACGAACGAGGTGTTCTTCTGGCCATTGCCGGTGAATTTGCCGGTCAGCACATTAAAAAAGCCCGGGCTGCAATTGTGGAGAAACTTCAAGGCAAGGGCCTGGTAGAAAAAATTGACGACAAGTACCTTCATCGCCTTGCCACGAACTCTCGGGGAGGAGGCACTATTGAACCACAAATTAAAGAACAGTGGTTTATAGATGTGAACAAGAAATTCAAAATTCAAAGCTCAAAGCTCAAAAATATAAAAACAGGGCAGGAGGTGAGCTTAAAAGAATTAATTAAGACGGTGGTGGAGTCGGGAGAGATTAAAATAATCCCAGAGCATTTTGAAAAAACATATTTCCATTGGATCGACAATTTACGCGACTGGTGCATTAGCAGACAAATTTGGTACGGCCACCAAATCCCTGTTTGGTATAGCGCGGACGGAAAAACTCATTTGCCAAAAAAAATCAACATTTCTTTTGTTCGACACTGCGAATCGAAAGGAAACGCCAAAAAGATATATGAAGGGTGGATGGACTCTTCGCTAAGTGAAACTGGGAAAAGGCAAGCAGAACAATTGGCAGAAAATATAAGAAAAAATAGTTTTGACCATATTTTATCCTCAGACCTAAAACGCTCCAAAGAAACAGCAGAGGCAATAAGTGAAAAACTGGGGATTCCTATAACAGCTCTGCCAGAATTACGAGAAGTAAACGGTGGCCACATAGAAGGGGAAACCTATAATGACTCTGGCCCGGGACATACACCTCTTTTAATAAAAGCTACGGAGGGAAATACCGGAGAAACATTATCAGATTTAGAACATCGTGCGCAAAAAGCCTTAAGCTTAATTTCAGAGCTTCCCGACAATTCCCGAATTTTATTAATTGGACATAATTCTTTTCTAGCCATATTGGCGGCGGTGATGGAGGGTAAAAAATCTGAAGACTTTATAGAATACCGGAAGCAGTGGCACTTAGACAATGGACAAATGTCCAACAAGATTTTTATGGCAAACCCTTCCCCTGAACTTACCCAGGACACCGACACCCTAGACACTTGGTTCTCTTCCGGCTTATGGACATTTTCTACTTTAGGGTGGCCTGATAAAACAAAGGATCTCGAACTTTTCCACCCCAGTGATGTTATGGAGACCGGGTATGATATTTTATTTTTCTGGGTAGCTAGAATGGTTTTAATGTCAACTTACCACCTAGGACAAATTCCCTTTAAAACGGTTTATCTGCATGGCCTAGTACGCGACAAAGACAGGCAAAAAATGAGCAAGTCCAAGGGTAATGTAATTGACCCGCTGGGGGTAATTGACGCCTATGGAACTGACGCCCTAAGATTTGCCCTTATTTTTTCCACCTCTGCGGGTAACGACATCCCTTTAGCAGAAGATAAAATAAAAGGGATGAAGCACTTTGCGAATAAGTTATGGAATATTGCCAGATTTGTCATCACCAACATAGAGAATCAAGAATTAGGAATTAGGAATTATGAATGGGAGTCAAAGACAAACGCAGATAAAGAAATTATATCTAAACTAGACCAAACTGTTAAAACTTCTACCGAACATTTGGAGGCCTTTCGCATCCATGAAGCCGCCCAGGAAATTTACCAGTTTACCTGGTATGAACTGGCCGACATTTACTTAGAGGCTAGCAAGGGCCAACTCTCCAACCCTGAGACCGCAGACGATACCAAAAAAATCTTGCTACATAACTTAATTACTACTTTAAAACTTTTACATCCTTTTATGCCGTTTGTCACTGAACATATTTGGGGACTGCTGGATGAAAGAAAACTGCTGAGCAAGGGAGGGTTACTCATGGTTGCAGAATGGCCGAAGGGGAAAGCGACTAGTCCGCCAGCCACGTAAATTCATTCTACGTGGCCAGCCGGCGGATTAGCAACTAGCATCTAGCCTGAACTACCCTACCTACCGGCAAGGCAGGCACTTAATAGGCAATTGCAAAATTATACTCGACCTCAATAAAAAAACTCTCCCGAATGGGAGAGTTTTTTATATCTCGGTAATAGATTTATTCCGCATCCATCGCAAAACTCGCGACTTCTTCTGCTTGCAGGTTTTCCCGGGCAGTCTCTTCGCTAAATCCAGTACCGGCTGGAATAAGTTTTCCAATAATAACGTTTTCTTTAAGACCCTTTAAGTAGTCAGTCTTTCCGGTAACTGCGGCTTCAATAAGTACCCTGGTAGTTTCCTGGAAAGAAGCGGCCGCAAGGAAAGAATCGGTATTTAAGGAAACTTTGGTTATTCCCATAAGCAACTGTTCTGCCTGGGCTGGACGCTGTCCAGCTTTGGTCAAACGGTCGTTAATGTAAACCAATTTGGACTTTTCTGTAACTTCTCCGGCAGTAAATTCCGTGTCACCGGAATCAGTAATTCTCATTTTACTGAACATTTGTCTGACAATGACTTCGGTATGTTTGTCGGAAATAATCTGTCCCTGGGACACGTAAATATCCTGAACTTCTTTTACAATATATTTCTGAGCATCTTCCACACCGCGCAAAACTAAAATTTGGTTAGGGTTTAAATTGCCTTCCGTAAGCTGCTGGCCTTTAATTACTAGGTCCCCGTCCTTAACAAGCAAGGAGAAGGAAGCGGGAATAACATATTCTTTTACGTCGTCACTCTCATGAACCACAACCATGGTGTCTTTTTCCAAACGGACAATACCGGCGACTTTAGCTTTTATGCTTTTACCGTCTTCGTCAATAAACAAAGTCTCGCCGCCCATAACTTTACTCCCGTCTTTTGTAGCGGAACGGGAGCCGCCCAGTACATAGGTGTCCTTTTCCACGTCCGCTCCCTGAATGCGTACAAGGTATTCTTTGTTGTTAGGTTTGGTAATGTAAACCTGCCCGTCTACCTCGGAAACCGTAGCTTGTCCTTTTGGTTCCCGAGCTTCAAACAATTCTTCTACGCGGGGTAGCCCTTGGGTAATATCTTTAACGGAAGCCGATCCACCAGTGTGAAAAGTTCTCATAGTCAGCTGAGTTCCCGGTTCACCAATAGCCTGAGCGGCCACAATACCCACAGCAGCGCCGAGCTTAACCATGTCGTTAAAACCCAAGTCATACCCATAACACAAACGGCAAATACCGCGTGACAGTCTGCACTTAAGCACACTGCGGCATTTTACTTCTGTAATCCCGGCTTCCACAATGGTCTTTGCCTGGAAGTCGTCCATGCCCTGGTTGCGTTTAACAATTATTTCACCTTTGGCGTCTTTAATGTCCTCGGCGGCAACACGTCCGAACAGTCTCCTGTCAAAAGATTTTCCCATTTTTTGGCTTTCTTCCAATGTGATGTAGTCAAACTCTTCGGTACCGCAATCTTCGGCGTTTACTACAATGTCCTGGGCAACGTCAACCAACCGACGGGTTAAATATCCGGCATCGGCGGTCCTGAGAGCTGTGTCCGACATACCTTTTCTGGAACCGTGAGTGGAAATAAAATATTCAAGCACGGCCAATCCTTCCTTAAAGGAACCCTTAACCGGCAATTCAATAACGTCACCGGCCGGGTTTACCACCAAACCCTTCATGCCGGACATTTGTGTAATTTGAGAAAAAGATCCGCGAGCGCCGCTGGACACAAAGTAGTTCACACTGCCGAACTCGCTGACGGTATGAGTAACACTCTTGGCAATTTTTTCGGAGACATCGGCCCAAATTTCTACCACACGATTTTTGCGTTCTTCTTCGGTAACTAACCCCTCACGATATTCCTGCGAAGTCTGCTCCACTTCCTCGTCGGCGATTTTTAAAATTTCGTACTTATTTTCCGGGACTAACAAATCGTCCATGCCCCAGGACAAACCTGATTGCTTCATGTAAGTAAACCCAATGCGCTTGACGTCGTCAATCAGATCAGCGGTACGCTCATTGCCTAGCAAACGGTGAGCCTCGCGAACTAGAGCCTGGAGTTTCTTTTTGTCGAAATTTTCATTGCGAAAACCAAGTTCAGCAGGAACAACTTTATTAAAAATTAAGCGGCCAACACAAGTTTCCACCAATTCGGTAGAACCCTCAAGACGCACTTTAATAATTGCCTGAATGTGCACAAACTTGTTGTTATAGGCCAAAATGGCTTCCTGCGGGTTAGAAAATATTTTGCCTTCACCTTTTACCCCAGGATGCATTCTGGTTATGTAGTAACAGCCTACCACAACGTCTTTATCGGGAGTCATAACCGGGTCGCCGGATGCTGGTTTGAGCAGGTTGTGAGCCGAAACCATAATTTCCCTAGCCTCCTTTTGGGCAAGTTCAGTCAAAGGTACGTGAACAGCCATCTGATCACCGTCAAAGTCAGCATTAAACGCCGCGCAAACCATAGGATGCAACTGAATAGCTTTTCCTTCTATGAGTACCGGCTGAAAAGCCTGAAAACCTAAACGGTGCAGGGTTGGAGCGCGGTTAAGCAGGACATAGTGGTCTTTAGTGACTTCTTCCAAAATATCATAGACTTCCGTTCGGGCTTGTTCTATTAAACGATTGGCGCTTCTAACGTTATGGGCGAATTCACGGGCAATAAGTTTAGAGATAACAAATGGCTTAAACAATTCAAGAGCCATAAACTTCGGCAATCCGCACTGGTGCAAGCGTAAGTGAGGACCTACCACAATTACCGAACGGCCGGAATAGTCTACGCGTTTACCGAGCAGGTTTTGGCGAAAACGACCCTGCTTACCTTTTAACATGTCTGCTAATGAACGCAGTTTACGCTTTTGTCCGGTGCTGGCAGTGACTTCTTTACCGTGGCGGATAGAATTGTCTATAAGAGCGTCTACCGCTTCCTGCAACATACGTTTTTCGTTGCGGGTAATAACTTCCGGAGCTTTTATTTCCAAGAGTTTCTTTAAACGGTTATTACGGTTAATAACGCGTCGGTATAAATCGTTCAAATCGGAAGCCGCAAAACGGCCACCGTCTAACTGCACCATAGGGCGTAGGTCTGGAGGAATAACAGGGAGGTTGCCAATAAGCATCCATTCCGGCCTGAGTCCCGAGTGAATAAGTGATTTTACAAGTTTTAAACGCTTTAAGACTTTACGTTCGGCCTGGCCTTCCAGTTCGGGTAATTGGGTCTGCAAATCTTGGGCTAGTTGCTCCAGGTTAATTTCTTCAAGTAAGCCTTTTAAGGCTTCAGCTCCAATTCCAGCGTTAAACACCGGACCATATTTTAAGGACAAGTCGCGGTACTGGAGTTCAGAAATTATTTGGAGCTTTTTAATGGACTTGAGTTCCGAGCGAGCCTGGTCGCGAATGGTTTCCAAAGCATCAAGTTCTTTGCTCCAAGCGTCCTTAAGTCGGGTAATCTCCGCGTCGGTTTCAGCCTGGGCAAGTTCAGGATTTTTCTGGACAGATTTTCCACCTGCGGAACGGGCTTTACCAATCAAGGTTTCAAATTTTTCTTCTATTTCTTTCTTCTTGGCCTTAAATTCACGCTCAATTTGTTCAACCGTGGCAATTCTGGCTTCTTCGTCCACGCTGGTTATGACATAAGCGGCAAAGTAAACCACCTTTTCCAAATCCTGTACACCCAAGTCAAGCATGAGACCCAAACGGGACGGTACGCCGCGCAAAAACCAAATATGAGCAACCGGCACGGAAAGTTTAATGTGCCCCATGCGTTCCCGTCTTACCGAAGATTTAGTAACTTCCACACCACACTTGTCGCAGACAATCCCTTTATAGCGAATGCGCTTGTACTTGCCGCAATAGCATTCCCAGTCTTTAATAGGACCAAAAATTTTCTCGTCAAACAAGCCGTCTTTTTCAGGACGCTGAGTTCTATAGTTAATAGTTTCCGGCTTGGTGACCTCGCCGTGAGACCAGTTTAAAATGGTATCCGGGCTGGCCAATTTAAGCCGTACACCTTTGAAATCTTCGGTCTGAGTAAGCATAAGCGTGGATTAAAAGATTTAAGATTAAATGATTGAATGATTTAAAAATGCTATTTTGTGCTCTTGGTATGGAGTTATGATGGTGATATATTGCAGCAGTTAAAGGAGGCTAAAGATGAGCGATTGAGAATCAGTGTTTCTGTTGTGGGGGGCCGCGGCTTTTTTTATGCCCTCGTTTATCTGTGTTATCCGTTCCTATCTGTGTATCGGTGGTTTATTTCTTAGGCTTTTTTTCCTTTTTCGGCTTCTTGACCTCGTCTTCAAACAGTGAGACATCGGGAACGGTTACTGGTTGAACAATTTCACCCGGTATGACAATTTCAGACTCTTCCGAAGCTGAAGTAACGACGCCGTTGGCACCGAGCAGTTCAGCGTCCAAGCACAAGCTTTGTAGCTCCTTAATTAACACCCGGAAGCTTTCTGGTACATTTGGCTTTTTAATTGGTTCGCCTTTTACAATAGCTTCATAGGTCTTGCTTCTACCGACCACGTCGTCTGACTTTATGGTAAGCATTTCCTGCAAAGTATGGGCAGCTCCGTAACCTTCCAAAGCCCAGACTTCCATTTCTCCGAATCTCTGGCCACCGAACTGAGCTTTACCACCCAGAGGTTGCTGGGTAATTAAACTGTAGGGACCGGTTGAACGGGCATGCATCTTGTCATCTACCAAATGGTGAAGTTTTAACATGTAAGCCACGCCTACAGTAACTTTTTCGTCAAAACGGTCGCCGGTTTTTCCGTCATACAAGACTACTTTACCGTCCGAAGGGATGCCGGCTTTTTCCAGCTCGGCCTTAATTTGAGGTTCGGTAATGCCATCCAAAACCGGAGTGGCTACCTTATAGCCTAACTGGCGGGCGGCCATGCCAAGGTGAGTTTCTAGAATTTGTCCGAGGTTCATACGGGAGACAACGCCAAGAGGGTTTAAAATAATATCTACCGGAGTGCCGTCGGCCATAAAGGGCAAATCTTCTACTGGAATAATTTTAGAAATAACTCCTTTATTGCCGTGACGTCCGGCCATTTTATCGCCAACCTGGATTTTACGGAGCACAGCGACAGATACCTGAATAGAACGAATCACACCAGAAGGGAGCTTATCCCCAGCTTCGCGGGAAAACTCGCGAATGTTGACTACTTTTCCATATTCGCCATGAGGCAAGGTTAGGGAGGTGTCTTTTACGTCACGGGATTTTTCACCAAAAATAACTCGCAGAAGTTTTTCTTCAGCGGTTAAATCTGTTTCACCTTTTGGGGTAATTTTACCGACAAGAATGTCACCGGCCTTGACCTGCGCGCCAATGCGAATAACGCCGGTCTCGTCCAAGTCTTTGAGCTTTTCTTCACCAACATTAGGAATGTCCCGGGTAACTTGCTCTGGTCCAAGTTTGGTATCGCGCACATCTATTTTAAAATCGTCTATATGTATGGAAGAATAGCGGTCCTGTTGGACCAAACGTTCGGAGAGCAAGATAGCGTCTTCATAGTTGCCGCCTTCCCAGGACATGAACGCGACCAACACGTTTTGGCCAAGAGCCAGCTCGCCAAACTGAGTAGACGCGCCATCGGCCAGATAGTCGCCTTTTTTAACCTGCTGGCCTTTGTCTACGCGGGCAATTTGGTTAATTGAAGTTGCTGAGTTGGTGCGGAGGAATTTCAATAATTTATATTCTTTCTTTTTTCCTTTTTCCCCGACTACTATAATTTTATCTCCAGTTACGGAAGTGACTTCCCCGTCTTCTTCGGCCAGTACCACCTGTCCGCTGTCACGGGCCGCTTTGGATTCCATGCCTGTTCCTACCGTTGGAGAGTCGGGCTTAATGCAGGATACGGCCTGACGTTGCATGTTAGAACCCATAAGGGCACGGTTAGCATCATCGTGTTCCAGAAAAGGGATGAGGGATGTTGTAACGGAAATAATTTGCTTGGGAGAAACGTCTAAACAGTCTATTTCGTCGGTAGAAGCAATGGTTGGGACACTGCGAACACGCACCGGAGAACGAAGCTCTACAAAATAACCGTTGGTGTCTATTTCAATTCCAGCCTGCCCAATAGTCATTTGCTCCTCTTCAAAAGCGTCTAAATAAACCACGTCATTGGAGACGCGGGGCTTTATGCGAACCTGGGTACTAGTGCTTGCTTTGGCAATATCTTTGGCTTTGGCCGCAGAGATAACTTCACCGGCCGACACGAGCACAGAACCTTTGTCGTCTTTAATATCAAATAAAGAAGTTTCATCTACCGCGTCTTTGCCGTCATTTTTGGCATTCTTTTTTACCACACGATACGGGGTTTCAATAAAACCAAAATCGTTGACTCTGGCATATGTAGCCAAGTGGGCAACCAATCCAATGTTTGGACCTTCGGGAGTGGTAATTGGGCAAAGTCTGCCATAGTGGGAACGGTGCACATCGCGAACTTCAAAACCCGCCCGTTCACGGCTCAAACCACCTGGACCCATAGCAGAAAGGCGGCGTTTGTGTTCCAGTTCCGCCAGCGGATTGGTTTGGTCCATGAACTGGGATAATTGGGATGAAGAAAAGAATTCCTGCATAGTAGCAACAATCGGACGAACATGAATAAGCTGAGCCGGGGTAACTGTTTCCAGATCAGCAAGACTCATTCTATCTTTGGCAATTCTGGCCATACGGGCCAGACCTACGCGAAAACGGGTTTGGATAAGTTCGCCTACCGCCCGGACACGGCGGTTAGCTAAGTGGTCAATGTCATCCGGGGCTTCCTGGGTATTGTTCAAACGAATTACTTCGCGGACAACCGCCACTAAATCTTCTTTAGTAAGTAAAGGGCTTTCATGATTATCTATATGTAAGCGCTGATTAAATTTGTAGCGGCCGACAGCGGAAAAATCGTAACGCTCGGTGTTAAAGAACATACCGGAAATTAAAGACCGAGCATTATCTACCGTGGCCAAATCGCCGGGACGGATTCTCTTGTAGACTTCTTTAAAACCTTCATCGGAGTTAGTGCTGGCGTCCTTTTCCAAAGTGTTCTGAATATATTTGGTATCCGGGTCGGTGTCTATGTCTTTAAAAAGCTCTAGTATAGAGTCATTACTGGATAAACCAAAGACACGAAGTAAAGCGGTAATAGGAATTCTGCGCTTTCTGTCTATTTTTACGCCAATAACACCGGCCGCGTCGGTATCCAGTTCTAGCCAAGCTCCGCGATTGGGGATTATTTTGGCTCCGTAAAAGTTTTTTCCTCTTGCGCCTTCGGCGGTGAAAAATACACCCGGAGATTTAATTAGCTGGTTAACCACAACACGTTCTACGCCATTTATAATAAAAGTGCCTCGAGGGGTCATTAACGGAAAATCGCCAAAGTATACGTCCTGGGTTTTAGTTTTCCCGCTGACCTTATTCATAAGCTTGGCGCTTACATACAAAGGGGCTTCATAAGTAGTGTTGCGCTCCCGAGAGGTAAATTCGTCGTACTTGGACTTGTCAAAAAAATAATCACCAAAAAACAATTCCAGGTTTTTTGCCGTGAAATCGCGAATCGGATTTATTTCGCCCAAAAGCTCCTTCAGGCCTTTTTCTAAAAACCACTTATAGGAATCAAGCTGGACTTCTATTAAGTTCGGAAGTAAGGACACTTCATGCTGTTTGGTAAAAAACTTTCTGGGTGCTACTTGGGATTCCCCTAGTTTAAAAACAGATGTCTTTTGGGAAGACTTAGATTTCGAAAGCATGTCCTTATATCTTTCAATTTTGTCCGTACGACGGGACAAAATATTTAATAATTACCTTAAAGCAGATTAGTAAGCGCTTATGCCCTAAGCGAATGTATATTTCTTTACATTTATGACAAAATAGAAACAATGGCTTTATTTTAGAGAAAAAATATGCTAATTACTTAGCAGAGTACAAAAGAAATTCCTATTTGCGTGTGCAAACAGGTAGGTGTTTTTTCAAATTTTCTCAATAAAAATCTTTAGATTCTTAAACTCTGTAAACAAGGTTTAGCTTGTTTTTTTCTGCCAATACGCCTAAAGCGTAGGTTTGGCACACACCATTTCATCCCAAATTCGTGTGTTGTATGTGTATAACTATACTAACCGTGGGAAACACATTTGTCAAGTGTTTTTTGAGAAGCGGAGCGAGTCATTAAATAATCTATCGTATTTGGGCGTAAATAAAGGAAAAATTTCAAACATACCATTCCTCTTAAAAACACAAAACCTAATAATGGCTGATTTTTTATTGACTTTACTCCAAATTAAAGAGTAGACTACTAATTACCCTAAAGAGGGCGACCTTAAAAGAAGGGGGAAACTATAATGAAGCTGGCATTGGGACTTTTGTTAGCTTTTTCAGGGTTTATTTTCTGTGTCCGGTGTTCCTCAAGGTCAGAACGCGGGCATAAGCTCGCCACCGTACATGAAAAATCTCGGGCAGAGGCTCAGGCGATTTTCCAACGAGGAAAATGGGTCGTAGAAAGCACGACTTCTGACTGGGAGAGCCTGGAAGAGGTTCTAACCATCAGGATATCTGCCGGAGGAGAGGTTAAGACTTTAAAAATACGCCCCTCACACACGGGGCAGTGGCGGTATGCTCTCTTAATGCGAGAGAACAAGCTGAAAGTTTTTATCTCTTTTTCCTTCCGTCCGGAAGGATTTGAGGAAGACGAAGCAAACGGAGACCCAGGTTCGTATTTGGAACCAAAATATCTCCCCTAGAAGTGCTAACCCAGGCCGTGCCAATCAGCACGGCCTCTTTATATAAAAACTCAATATCTTCCTGACCTTAAACCCAAGGAGTCCTGTCCTGAATATTCGAAAAGTGGTGGGAAAATTATTATTCTTTTCAAAGGTTAAAAGTTTTAAACCCCATATTACAATTATACCTAAAAGTCCTGCCTTAATGCTATAATAAATTTATGATAGATGTTATTTCAGTCCAAAACCTTAAAAAAACCTACCGTTTAAGCAAAGATCAGGGCGGACAGAAGGAGTTCAATGCCCTGAAAGGGGTATCTTTTAATGTGCAAAAGGGGGAAATTTTTGGCATTTTGGGTCCAAATGGAGCCGGGAAAACCACAACTTTGGAAATTATAGAAGGATTAAAACAACAGTCCAGCGGTACGGTTACCCTTCTGGGGATGGATAATATTACTCAAAGAGATGAAATAAAAAAACGGATCGGCGTCCAGCTCCAAACTTCCGACTACATGCCGCTTATAACGCTGGGAGAATTGCTTGACTTGTTTGCTTCTTTATACAAAGATACGCGGACAAATACCCCTGGCCTACAGCGAGTACATGCAAACCCCCGCAAGCTCTTAGAACTCGTCGGCTTGGAAGATAAGGAAAACAGCGAGGTTAACAAACTGTCAGGCGGACAAAAACAGCGTTTTACCATAGCCACTTCCCTGGTAAATAATCCGGAGATATTATTTTTAGACGAACCAACCACAGGACTGGACCCCTCCGCTCGCCGCAACCTCTGGGGACTTATAAAAAAACTCAATGCCCAGGGCATTACCATTGTCCTTACTACCCACTATATGGAAGAGGCTGAATTCCTGTGTAACAGGGTGGCGATTATGGATAGCGGAACAATTTTGGAAATTGACGAACCCCGTAAACTCATAGAAGACTTGTCTCACAGCACCCAAGTTTCTTTTTTTACCTCCGACCCGTGCGACACAGATATGTTTAAAAAACTTCCCGACGTAATAAAAGTATACAGCCACTATCCAAAGGTGATTATAGAAATTAGATCGCTGGAATATATAAACGCGATTATTGAAACTCTTAAAAAAAATAACATCTCCTTTAGCGGATTTACGGTAAAAACCGCGACATTGGAAGATGCTTATTTGAGATTAACAGGTAAAGAGTATGGGGAATAAGTAGCAGGAATAAGGGACTCTATTAAATTTCTTTCTATAGAGGCGCATAACCAGCGGAAATAGAGACTTAAAATTAATATTGCCGAAGAACAATATTCCGATATTAATTATAAAAACTTTAAGACTTATTATTACAAATACAAAAATGCTGATTGATCGGATTAAAACATAAAAGGCTAAGAAGTAAAATAGTGGGCTGTATTTTATACCTAACACCTCTTCGCTTATGTCTAGTTTCATTGAACTTTTCAAAATCAACCTTAGGATTGCTTACCGCGACAAACAGGGGTTTTTCTGGACTCTGGGCATGCCAGCGGTTATTTACATTGTTGTAAGTATTTTGCCCGTAGGAAATTTTCTAACCCCAAACCAAAATTATTCCAATTTTGTGCTTCCTGGGATTATTGCCATGACCATTATGCAAACTGGCATTTATAATTTATCTTACTGGCTCATAGACTTAAAAGCCCGCGGCGTTCTGAAAAGATTTTTGGTAACTCCCATAAGAACCCGGGATCTGATTTTGGCTATTTTGGCTTCCCGAACCGTGGTAATTATTTCCGAACTGTTGGTTTTGACCATGGTGGGAGCGCTCTTTTTCCACGCTCCGTTGAACCTAAGCCCTCTTTCCGTATTGGCTACTCTCATTATTATAATAGTTGGCGGCTCCATTTTCCTGCTTATAGGACTTCTTATTTCTTACTTTGCCAACTCCTATCAAGCCGCCGCGCCCATTACCTCTGCTATTGGACTGCCCCTAGCCATTTTAGGCAATATCTTCTATCCAATAGAAACCCTCCCACACTCGCTACAAATACTGGCCAAGCTCCTTCCCATTACCTATATGGCAGACGGTCTCCGGCAATCCTTCCTGTACACTTTTGACTTCACAAAAATTGGATTTGACATCCTCATGCTCCTGATATGGTTAACCATCCTCCTCATTTTTACCCTTTCGGTATTTAAATTAAAAGAAGATTAATCACAAACAAAAAAACCTTTTGCTTGTTCAAGGTTTTTTTGTTTGTGATTATTTTTTTAATTTTGTCAGCCGCTGAGCAAACTTTTCTTTTGTCAGGGCGGTTACTTTTACGTTCCAGGCAAAGCCCAAGGCAAGAGCGTGAGTTACACCTACGCGGGTACCAGTATAACTGCCAGGGCCTTTATTTACAATAATCTGACCTATCTCTGGCCTCAATTTATGAACTTTTGATGCTGACAAAAAAGCTGCAAGGACTTTGAGCGTCTGGTGGCTTTTTTGAGGATTAATCTTTGTTGTTTTTTTTAACAGCTTTGGCCCGGCGAGCCAATAGGTTACGGAATTAAAGTCCGTGGAGTCAATAAAAAGAATCATGGGGATAAAATAGAAAATTAAGGCTTTGAGAGAAAGGGCGTAAATACAGGAAAAGAGCAAAAGCGTAAATTACAACATTGTGATTAAATCTGCAAGTAATTTGGAAATTTATAAACATTTATGGAAAATAGTACCACGCCCTACTGTATTTACACTTTTGTCTGGCTTGCGCCCTACCACCTTTATGCTTTTAGCTTCCCCAGTTCCTCGTTAACAACACTGACATCATCCCAAGATATTCGTTTATTTCCCGGCAATACCAAAAATTGTTCGCTGCCCTTGCCGGTAATTAGTAAAATATCACCTGGCTGGGCTAAAGTAAGGGCTTTTACAATGGCCTCACGCCTGTCTAAAATAATTCGGTGCTGTAAAGCTTTTAATTCTCCATTTTCTTCTACTTCAGTAATTCCTGTTTGAATGTTGTTGGCAATTTCCTCGGGGTCGGAATTGTAGACGTCATCATTAGTAATGATAATTTTGTCAGCAAGGTGAGCGGAAATCCTGCCAAACTCAAAACGCTTGCCCAAGTCCCGGTGTCCGCCAGTTGAACCAAAAACGTGAATCAGCTCGTTATGAGGCAAGGCTAACGCGGCATGGAGAGCCGAAGAAAAAGACACCGGCTCGCAGCCGTAGTCTACAAAGACCCTAAACCCATTATTGTTTTTAACTTCTTCCATGCGTCCGCGAATACTGGTAAAAGTTGCCAAGGCCTGCTGGGAAAGAGACAAGCTTATTCCGAGCTCACTGGCGCATGCTGTTGCGGCTAAAGCATTCTGAATATTAAACTCGCCCACCAAGGGAACAGTAAAAGCTAGCCGTCCGAGCGTAAAACCATGAGGTGTCTTAACAGCTTGATAGGCCTCATTCACCGCTGAAAATGTTTGACCACTAAAAGCAATACCAAATTTTCTGTCGGCAGAAAATTGTAAAAAATACCCGTGGGCAGCGGAGTCCAAATTTACGCCAATAACTTTTTTTGTAAACTTTTTTTTCCGCTTACCAGTCACGACCGCGGAGAAAAGTTTACTCTTGGCTTTTTTATAGTTTTCAAAACCGCCATGAGCCTGTAAATGAGCTGGGGAAAGATTGGTAACAAAGGCTAGATCGAAATTGATTCCCCAGTGCCTATTTTGCGCCAAGCCTTCAGACGTGGCTTCTACTATGGCATGACTGCAACCATTTTTCAGGATATTACGAAGCTGTTTCTGCAACAACCACCCACCCGGCATGCTCAGTCCGTGCTTATTAATAAAATTTTGGTCACCATCAAAAAAATCTATGGTTGTAATATAACCACATTTTTTCCCCGAATGGTTTAAAATTCGCGACAACATTTGCACAGTAGTGGACTTCCCTACCGTCCCTGTAATCCCTACCACTATTAAACTTGCGCTAGGCCGGCCAAAATAAAAATTTGCGACCAATGCCACACAGCCATGGTACATAGGCCGAACAACTTTTAACAGCCAATTCGGAATAAACTTTTTTATAAATTGCATGACTCTATTATAACCTAAATAAAAAAAGAAGGGCAGTGCCTTTTAAACACCAAAACCCTTGCATCTTACCGTCACCATCATACACGACTGTATGATGGTGAAGAATTTAAGTAAATACCAACCCATACTGACTGCGAGAGACCGACATCAAATTTTCCGGACAATACCCTCAGTCGCATTCACTTCCACCAAATCACCATCTTTAAAAATTAGAGTTGCTGTTGCAGTCCCTACAACGCAAGGTATACGCAACTCACGGGAAGTAATTGCGGCGTGGCAAATAAGACCACCTGTATTGGTAACAATTGCAGCTGCTTTTTTCATGGCAGGTAAAAGGTCGGGAGAAGTTGACTGGGAATTATTGGCATTTTCAACCAAAGTATCTTATAATAAAGCTAAAGTTGCTCTGGATTGATACCAAAACTTGAAGTGGCAACAATTAGTTTATAGTAAGCACACTGTGCATCTCTATGGACAGCAAAATAAAAATACCCCAAACAAAAAAAATAATACCATCCCCACCAATGAGTGGAGGGTTGTTAACCTACCGTAAAAGCAGTTCAACGTGGGGGCTAGCCGCCGCATACGAACATCAAACTCTCATATTTTCCGACGCGCTGATAGTAGCAAAAAAGAGTATAAAAAATCAACCAATAAATCTTTATAACCTCTTTAGCCCTAGTTCAAAAAAAGCCTGGAACAATGGCCGCCTTATGGCAAAAAAAAGAAAAGCCCCCATGGGAGTAGAAGATCTTTTCTTATCTTTATTAAAAGGATCTTCAGTAAACAATCTACTCCGCCGCTTAAAAGTTAGCACAAGCGCGGCAGAAGTTCTTTTAAAAAACTATGTAAAACTAAACCCAAATTCGCAATCTTCCGGCATACAGCAAATACCTTTTGAAGGTTTCCTTCAGGCCATAAAACTTCACAACCACAAAATTGGAACACTCATGCTGCTGGGAGCCTTGCTTAAAAGCGTGCCTCAAGAAAACATCCTTCAAGCTATTTTTTCTAACATAGATTTAAGCCTGGAAAAATTGGAGCTGTTCGCAGTCTGGATACTAAACCTCGACTACGAATTTCCCAGACATTCAAAGAACGCAAAACTGTTATATTGTTCTAGGCAGGCCCAGGCCTTGGAAGAACACTTTGGCTATTTTTTTGAATACCCGGCTATAGAAGCGGCTGTGCTATTAAGTTCAAAACAAACTCTTCCCGATTTAGAGCATAAAAAAGCTTTGCAGTACCTGGTTAAAGCCGGACTTCTGGCTACTGTAAGGGGAACAAAGATTATTTCCGAAAAACTGGTACAAAAGGCGGCCGGTAAAACTGTGTAACAAATTAAAAAATCTCTCCGCTTATGGTGGAGAGATTTTTTTTGTGATTTTGTTTATTTTTCTAAAAAACATGTACGCGTGGTAAGCTGTTTTATTAAATACCCAGTCATAGGCTCCCATGTAGTTCACCACCCTACCGCCAAAGCCTTGTTTAAAACGGGTAAAACCTCTCTCTCCTCCGGCCGCTACCTCACTGCCACCAAAATCGTAATATTCCATTCCCAGATTTCGGGCATCGGCAATTGCTTGCCAATGGAGCAGGTAAGGAGCCATAACGTTGCGGAAATCATCCGATGATCCGCCATACAAATACATACGGGTCTTGGCAAAATCCACCATAACTGCAGAAGTCAGCAACTCCTTATTGTAGAGAGCTTTATAGACGGTAACTTTCACGGAGGCGTGGGGATTTTGGACGGCAAAAAAATCCACCAATTTTTCATAATACGAAGCGCTGTGGCCTCGGTACTTTTGGCGAGCCTGGGTTTTTACAATAAGATCTATCGCCTCGCGTGCATACAGCCCATAACCAGGAGTAACCGCCAATTGGCTCTGAATAACTACTCCGTGCCGCTCAGCAACCCGAATGTTGTAACGCGTCTTGGTGTGCATACCTGCCAACAGATCTTCGTCAGGCTTATGAACATCCAGCACCATGGTAATAGCCGGCTGAATATTGGTAGATTTTATGGCAAAAGACGACAATCCCTCAATTTCGTTTTGAGGTTCAATCCTCATGAACAAAGCATCTGAAAACAGTGCTCGCAGTTCATGGGTCAATAATTGAAAATTGAAAATTGAAAATTGAAAATTTACGACAGGTCCATATGGCGCGTATAAATAATACTTGCCAAAAGGCAGTGGCATTTTAACCAATAACACGGAGCCAAGAACGTTTTCGGTGTCGTCTGTTATTTTAAACCTGTATACTTTTTTTCCGAGCTTCTCCTGCCACTCTCCCCATTCCCAAGACTGCAAAAAAGAACCGGAAATATGGCTGATAAGAAAATTAGTATATTCTATTTTTTCAGGATTAATTAGTCTCATATTCGCCAAATTTACAAATGAACACAAATCTACAAATAGGTACTAATTCCAACTATCCATATTTGTAGATTTAATGTTTTACTTGCCCAATAATTTCAGCGCATGTTTCAGTTGCTCCTGAACTGAAAGAGTGTGGTCTGTTTTATTTACCACTTCCCTGGCCTCGCGCTGGTTATAACCTAAAGCAAGCAAAGCGTCAAAGACTTCGCTGGTAAAACCTAGACCTGGAGACATGTCGAGCGCGCCAACCTTATTTTTTAGGTCAACGATTATACGCTCCGCGGTTTTATTGCCCACCCCTGAAATACGGGTAAACACCGCAGCATCCTGGTTTGATATAGCCTGCTTAACCGCGTCTACCCGGGCGGTGGACAATATTGCCAAAGCAACTTTTGGCCCTACCCCTGACACTGTAATTAGTAGTTCAAAAAATTGCAAAGTTACAAAATCCGGCAATCCAAATAGCGACTGACCGTCGTCGGACACTTTCATGTAAGTGTAGAGAGTGGCAGTGTCCCCAATCCGTAAGTCTAAAATTTCCGGAGTAACGAAAATTTTGTATCCTATTCCGGCGTTTTCCAGAATAATATAGGTTAAACCTTTCTCTATAATTGTGCCTTTTAGGTAAGCAATCATAGACTTATTCTAGCATATCCTGGCCTTGACTGGTAAGCCATAAAGGGTAACTACTCACCTTTTTCCAAAACCACGGTGTAACTTTGGGCGGGTAAGGCCAGGAGCTTAGGCAGGGTGTCCAAGATATTTTGTCCTTTTAAAGCCATTGTTTGCACAATACTCATCAATACAG
>Ga0163150_10001429_pt1 | contig 40279 bp, 39 predicted proteins | sample OliLakLV19P2IB_FD_148628 | JGI IMG/M metagenome (GOLD analysis project Ga0163150, IMG submission 148628) | Freshwater microbial mat bacterial communities from Lake Vanda, McMurdo Dry Valleys, Antarctica - Oligotrophic Lake LV.19.P2.IB | ecosystem: Environmental > Aquatic > Freshwater > Lake >... | reverse complement strand
TTTCTCCCACCGCGAGACCGTTGATCTACACAACGAACGTAACTCATGATGATCGCTCCCTGTCGGCCGCGCCCGTAGGTTTGACGAACTCTTGACGCAACCGAACTAGGAGTTAACAATCGGTCGGAGCCAATCATTCCCCGAGATCGAACAAGCCTTGCGGCGGATTCACGGTGATTTGGCCGTCGCTGGTAGCGGTGATGAACACGGTCGGCACAAGCGAGCCGTCCTCCAACTCGAGCAGATCGTGCGCTGGGTTAGCGACCACCGCCACGCAGCGTCCGTACCTGTGGCCATCGGGGCCGACGACTTCGGCGCCGATCAGTTGGTGCACGTAGAGGCCGTCGTCGGTGTCCGCCAGTGGCTCCGCGAAAAGGGCCGTGTTGACCAACAATTCGGCGGCATTGCGATCGAGGCATCCCTCAAATTGGACCAACCACCGCGAGCCAGCCGGGCGAGCGCTCGTCACCGTCAGCCACTTCTCGCCAGCCTTCAGCCGGGCACCGACCGCCACGCGTTCGTCGCGATCGGTCAGCAGGTCGACGTAGACCTGGCCGCGCACGCCATGGGCTCGGCCAATGCGGCCCACCTCAAACAATTGGTCAGACACGAAACAAGTGGTCAGACACGAAACAACAGGTCAGACACGATGAGTCTGCCCAGTTAGTCGGCAAAGTCGACGTCGACCTCGACGTCGTCACGTGTCGCAGCAGCACGCACCAACGTGCGAATGCTCTGCGCGGTGCGCCCACGACGCCCGATCACGCGACCAAGATCGCCAGGGCCTACGCGAACTTCCAGCCGAACGCGGCCGCGGCTCTCCTTGGCATCGACCTTGACGGCCTCGGGATCGTCGACGATCGAACGCACGACATGCGTGAGCACTGCCGTCGCTGTCGGTGCCGGAATCTGATTCGGATCGACGTCGGTCATGACGAGTTACTTGGCCGGACGAGTAACAGCCGCGCGAGCGGTGCCGAACTCGGTCCAAGCACCCGAGATCTCGAGCAACTTCTTCACACGCTCGGTCGGCTGCGCGCCGTCGAGCAGCCACTTCACGGCCTTGCTGTTGTCGACCTTCAATACCGAGGGCTCGCCACGCGGGTTATAGGTGCCAAGGATCTGGATGAAACGACCGTCGCGCGGCGACCGACTATCGGCCGCGACAATGCGGTAATGCGGCTGCTTGGTTTTACCGACTCGGGTGAGGCGCAGCTTCACTGCCATGGAATTTGTGCTCCCTATTAAGACTGAACGACTCGACTGAACGACGCAACACGATTTGCGGACTGGATAAGGTTATCAATTGAACTGCGGGAAGCCACCTGGCGACCCCTGCCCCGGAAGTGCTGGCATGCCTGGCATCCCGGCCATGCCCGCCAATCCCCTGTTGCCCTTCTTGCCGCCGCGGGCGCTGGCGCCCATGCGCTTCATCATCTTCTGCATTTCTTGGAACTGCTTCACCAATCGGTTGACCTCGCCGACAGAGGTGCCGCTGCCGTTGGCGATGCGCATGCGACGACTGCCATTCAGCAGTTCGGGCTTGCGACGCTCGAGCGCGGTCATGCTGCGGATGATTGCTTCTACCGGCTTCAAGGCATCGTCGCCGATCTGCGCGCCCTTCATTTCCTTGGGCATGCCAGGCATCATGCCGAGCACGTTGCTCAGTGGCCCCATCTTCTTCAATGCCTGCATCTGATCGAGGAAATCATCAAGCGTGAACTCGCCATCGAGCATCCGCTCGGCGGCCTTCTGCGCCTCGTCTTGGTCGAAAGCCTGCTCAGCACTCTCGATCAGGCTCAACACGTCGCCCATCCCGAGAATGCGGCTGGCCATGCGGTCGGGGTGGAACTGCTCGAACTCGTTTAACTTCTCGCCGGTACTGGCGAATGCGATTGGCCGTCCGATCACTTCCTTGACGCTGAGAGCGGCACCACCACGCGCATCGCCATCAAGCTTGGAGAGAATGACACCGTCGATCGCAAGCGCCCGGTGGAATGCGTCGGCAACGCCAACGGCGTCCTGGCCGGTCATCGCGTCGATGACGAGGAACGTGTAGTTCGGCTCGACGACCTTGGAGATCTGGCGGACCTGCTCCATCATCTCGGCGTCAATCGACAAGCGACCGGCGGTATCGACGATCAGAACATCGCGGCCAAGTCGGCGGGCTTCCGCAAGCCCACGCTTGGCTGTCTTCACTGGGTCGCCAGGTTCGCTGAACACCGGCACATCGATCTGGCGACCAAGCGTGCGCAACTGCTCAACGGCCGCCGGTCGCTGGAGGTCGGCGCCGACTAGCAGTGGCTGACGACCCTGGCTCTTGAACCAACGCGCCAACTTCGCCGCGCTCGTCGTCTTACCCGAGCCCTGCAGACCGGCCATCAACACAACCGTCGGAGGGCGACTGGCGTAGCTGATCTTCAGCGTCTCGCCACCAAGCATTGCCGTCAACTCTTGGTTGACGATCTTGATCACCTGTTGGCCTGGGTCGAGCGCTTCGCTCAACCGGGCACCAATCGCTTGCTCGCGGATGCGCGCAGTCACGTTGCGCACGACACCAACATTGACGTCGGCCTCGAGTAACGCAGTGCGAATCTCGGCCAGCATCTCGTCGACATCGGCCTCGGTCAATCGACCGCGGCCACGAAGCTTCTTGACGATGCCTTCAAGGCGCGATGAAAGCGAATCAAACATCGCTGAGTTTTCCGCACTGATCAGTGGTGGACTTGGTGCCTTCGGGCTCATCGCCAGCAAGCACGTCGCTCACCAATGCTCGCACTTCCACCGGATCCCATTGCGAACTCGGGATGGTGGGCGGCGCGAGATGCAGCGTATGCACCTCTTCGAACCCCCCAGCCTCGACGTAACGATCGACCAGCTGGGCCATCTCGCCCAATCGGCTGCGCGGAATATCGGTGCGAACTGCATCGCCAAAGGCGGAAACTAAGTCGGTTAACCCGGTGGCCAACGCGGTCGGTGTTGCCGCCGAGGCAATCGCGCCAAGTACGCAACGCTGACGACCCATGCGGCCATAGTCGCTGTCCGAGTAACGCGTACGCGCGTACGCGAGCGTCTCGATTCCGTTGAAGTGATGTTGCCCGGCCTCAAAGTACTTGGGGACTTGGGGCATGTCTCGGGTGGGGCTGCGAGCAGTGTGAATGCGCTCGGGCAGGTACATGTCGATACCACCAAGCGCATCGACCACATCGATGAATCCGAACATGTCAACCAGCACGTAGTAGTTGATCGGGATGCCGAGGAACTGCGCGATGCCTTGCTTGATCGCCTGCGAGGCAACGTCGTCGCCACCGCCGAAGTCTTCGGGGTGGGCGGCGACCGTCGGGTACAGGGCGTTGGCGAGGCCCTTGAAGCCCTTGGGATACTTTTCATGCAGAATCGTGCCGGGAGGGAACGGCAGCCCCCACAGGTTGCGCGGAATCGAGATCATCGCCGTATCGCCGGTGACCGGATCGATTGAGACAACGATCATCGAGTCGGTGCGCAGGCCGGGGCGGCCAGGGCCGGCATCGCCGCCAAGCAGCAGCACATTCACGCGCTCTGTCTCCGCGAACGGCGCGATAGTCGTTGTGGTGACGCCCACCGTCGTCGTTGTGTCGTCGCCACCGTTCGATGTGTCGTCAGTTGCTGGGACGGTTGTCAGCTCCGACGGAACGGCGGTCTCGGCATCCTCCGAGCCGAATACCTGCTCGACGGCTCTGTCGGTCTCGATCACGTAGTCGGCAGCCACCACGAGCGGCCCGACGCCGCCAACGATGACGACAGCCGTGGTGAGCAGTGCGGCGACCTTTACCCCTGAACTGCGAGTCACAGCGGGCCGGGCTATCCAGGCCGAATCGATTGCACTCCACAGTCGCGTTGCAGCCAGCACCAGCAAGACCACCGCGATGCTGACAAACACGAAACGACTCGCGATGATGTCAGCGAGATCGCTGCGACCATCAACTGGGGCAAAGATGGCGATGGCCGCGATCGTGGCGATCACGTTCAGGACCGTTGCGAAAATCACCGCTCGACGGAATCGGGCGCGCACGACCAAATGCCCAACACCAGGAATGGCCACCGAACAAAGGGCGGCGGCGATGCATGGCAGGTACCCCCGGCGCACCGCTTTGGGGTCGTCGACCTTTGCCTCATCGACCTTTGCCTCATCGACCTTTGCCTCATCGACCTTTGCCTCATCGGCCTCTGGTGCACCCGCCTCGGCGCTCGTATCCGCTGAACTCACCGGTACATCATCGGCGATCCGTCAGTGCAATTCCAATCACCTACGACGGTCAGGAGATCTGAACAAGCGCATCGACGAACTCGACCGGGTCGAACGGCACGAGATCAGCCATTGTTTCACCGATACCGACCAGCTTGACGGGTAGGCCGAGCTCAGTTTCGATCGCAAACACAATGCCACCCTTCGCCGATCCGTCGAGCTTGGTGAGGACCACACCGGTCACTCCGGTCTCGTCCTTCGGAGTGTCCACACCACGAGTTGCCGCGCCAAACTCGCGTGCCTGAGCGAGACCGTTCTGACCGGTGGTCGCGTCGATCACCAACAAAACCTCCGTGACCCGACCCTTGCCCTTTGCCGCGACGCGGCGCACTTTGCTCAATTCGTCCATCAGGTTGCTCTTGGTGTGCAGTCGGCCAGCGGTATCGGCGAGCACAAGGTCAATATGGCGTGCGCTCGCCCGTTCGATTGCGTCAAAGATGACCGCGCTTGGGTCGCCCCCTTCGTTGCCGCGCACAATTTCGGCGCCGCTGCGCTCAGCCCAGGTGGTCAGTTGCTCGGCCGCGGCCGCTCGGAAGGTATCCCCCGCAGCCATCAGCACGCTGCGTCCTTCGCTGAGCTGCTGCGCGGCGACCTTGCCGATGGTGGTGGTCTTGCCGACGCCGTTGACGCCGACAAACAACCACACATTGGGACTGTCGGCGGGCCCGGGCACTAGCCGCAATGCGCGATCGGCACCAGTGAGACGAGCTGTCATCTCGTAGCGCAACGCATTGAGAAGCTGAGTTGGCTCAACGATCTCTTTCGCTTTCACACCAGCACGCAACCCTGCCAGCAACTCATCGGCTACGCGTACTCCAACATCGGCAAGCAGCAGCGCCTCTTCAAGTTCGGTCCATGTCTCGGTCGTGATTCCACTGCGCGTACTGATGCGCATCAGGGCACCAGCGAATGCTCCGCGCGCCTTCGACATTCGAGTTCGCAGTGCTGGCACTTGTGCGTCGTGGGTGGGCGTCGTTGCCTGGCGCGCGGGCTTTGCTGCCTGCCGCCGGCTCCACAGCAGGACGCCGGCACCAAACAGCAGCACAGCAGCGATCAGGATGATGTAGATCACGATCAATCGGTCCCACTATCACTCAGCCGTTGCGCGAGGTACGCAAGCGGAATACTGACGACCATTACAAACGTCGCCATCACGTTGACCAATGGCACGTTCTGCGGACGACTGAAGTTGGCGAGGATCCATTGCGGCAGTGTCTGGAATCCGGAACCGGCGGTGAAAGTCGTGACCACGATCTCGTCGAAGCTCAACGCGAACGCAAGGATGCCACCCGCCAACAGCGCGGACCGCATCAGCGGAAACGTGATGTATCGGAACGTCTGCGAGCCATGCGCGCCTAGATCGGCAGAAGCTTCCAGCAGATTTGGCGACGATCGGCGAAGGCGGGCAATCACGTTGTTGTATGCAACGACCACGCAGAAGGTGGCGTGTGCGATCACCAGCGAGTGAAATCCGAAGCCGACTCGAAAGGAAAACAGTCCGAGATCGATGGTGCGCGAGAACGTGTTTTGCAACGCAATACCCGTGACGATGCCCGGTAGCGCAATCGGCAGCACCATCAAAAACGACACTGCGCTCCGACCAAAGAACTGGAAACGCGCCATCGCCATTGCGGCAAGCGTGCCGAGAACCAACGCAAGGATCATCGCGACGAAGGCGACCTTGCACGAGTTGATGAGCGCCTCCTTGGGGCCGTCGGCTTCCCACGCCTTGCGCCACCAATCAAGTGTGTAGCCGTTGAAGCCCGGCCACGACACGGACTTCGCCGGGTTGAACGACAGGCGCAGCACGACGGCGAGCGGCAGGTAGAGGAATACCAGCGTCAGCAGGGTGAACCCGGCGAGTGCACACCGTGCGGGTAGCGAGAGTTTCATACCGTCGTCCTCACGATCGCGTCACAGATTCTCGAATGCGCCAGCGCGCTTCATCGCGAGCAAGTACAAGATGATGATGACGAGCGGCCACAACGTGTACGCCGCCGCGAGCGGCTGGTTCGGCGCACCGAGTGTTGCGTTGATGATTGTGCCGAACATGAATCGCTCTTGGCCGTTGTTGACGATTTGCGGGACGATGTAGTCACCGAGCGTCAGCGAGAACGTGAAGATGCTGCCTGCTGCAACTGAGGGCAGCAGCATCGGAAGCACCACCGATCGGAATGTTCGAAATGGCTTGGCCCCCAAGTCGCTTGCTGCATCAAGCAGCGACGGGGGCAATCGGTCGAGGCCCGCGTAGATCGGCAGAATCATGAACGGCAGCCACAGGTATACGAGCGCCACAACGATCGCCATGCGCCCAAAGCCAGGAGTCCAGCCGAAGACGGATTCGAGAAAGCCGCCATCGCCTTGGCCGGCTGCCGCGAAGCGACCTCCCGCAGGCGAGACCATCGCTCGCCATGCGTAACCCTTGACGAGGTATCCGGCCCACAGCGGCATCAACAGCGCGACGACGAGCCCTCGTCGAATCCAGCGCGGCGCAACCTTCGCGACGAAGAACGCGACCGGCAGCGCAATCAGAAAACAGAGCAGCGTGACGAGTAACGCCACGGCCGCGGTACGAAAGAAGACCCAGATTGCCGGCCACACGTCGGGGTCCCAGAACTTGAACGCGGCAATCAGATTTTGGTTCGTAAGTTCGTGTGTGGGTTTCTGTGTGATCGGATCCAGGCGGTACAACGCGCTGACAACGAGCAACAGCAACGACCCGATGTAGATCAGCAGCATCCAGCCCAGCGGTGCGCCGAGCAGCGCGCCGACGCCCAGACGGCGTCGGCCATGAAACACACGGTTGATACTCCGCATCGGGTGGGAGGACCCGAAGGCCCTCCCACTCGTTGCGTCGTTTTGTTCCGTGCTGGGTTCCGCTACGCCCGCAGAGCGGTCCAAGCGTTCACCCATTCGGTGTAGCCAACGCAGGTCGCGTCGTTACGGCCATCGAGGCACTGCTCGGTGGCGGTTGTCCAGTACCACACGTCGGACCAGTAGTCGTCTTCCTCGGCGTGGAATGTTGCGCAGTGGTCGGCCATGCCATCGAGCGTGCAGGCCACAGCGTTGCTCGGAGCCTCGCCGAACCACACCGCGACCTGAGCATTTGCCCACGGCGATGCAATCCAGTCCATCCACAACTTCATGCAGTTGGGGTTGGCGGCGTTTGACCCGACCATCCAGGTGTCGCTCCAGCCGGTGGCGCCTTCGACAGGCTTCACCGCGTCGATCAAGGCGCCGTTGCCCTGCGCGAGGTTGACGATGACCTGCCACGTCGTGCCAGCAAGCACCGAACCATCTTCGAGCGACGCTTGCTGATCGGTGTACAACGCCCAGTACTGACTCGTGAGCGATGCCTGCTGCTCGAGCAGGGCAATCGCCGCATCGAACTGTGTCTGGTCGAGCGCATACGGGTTGGTGATACCCAACTCGGGCTGATGCGTCATCAAGTACAGCGCCGCGTCGGCGATGTAGATCGGGCTGTCGTACACGCTGACAGCCCCTTCGGCGGCGCTCCCAGCCTCGAACATGACGCTCCAAGAATCCGGTGCGCCATCGGCGAACGCTTCGGTGTTGTACACCAAGAGGTTCGCGCCGCGGCCGTGAGGAATGCCGTATGGCGTTCCATCGACCGAGTTCCAAGGCTGCAGCTTCAGGCCATCGAAGATGTTCTCGTAGCTGCTGTACTCGGTCACGTCGATCTCGGCGACTTCGCCACCGCTGATCAGACGTTGTGTCGCGTCACCAGATGCCGACACCCCGTCGTACTCGCCGCTCTGCATCAGTTGCACCATCTCGTCGCTGGAGTTACCCAGCTTCGTGTTGACGGCGCAGCCGGTCACTTCGGTGAAGGGCGTGACCCAGTCGTATGCCGGATCTGTGGACCCGTCCTCGATGTAGCCAGCCCAGGCGACCACATTGACCTGACCCTCAGCACCGGCCAAGAGATCTGCGTTCGGGGTCCACATGTAGTCGACCTCGGTTGGTGTGCTGTCAGGAGCGCTGGTGTCGCCCGTTGTGTCATCGGGCGCCGCTTCCGTCGTTGGTGCAGCGGTGGTGTCGGATTTCTCGTCGTCACCACATGATGCGGCGACGATGGAGAGCGACGCCAGTAGCGCCATTGCTACTTGTGCCTTCCTCATTATTGGTTTCCCCCTGTTTGTTGGATTGATTTTGATTTTGTTTCTGACTCGGCGACCGTGGTGGCCGCTGTTCGCGACCAGGCCAGGCGGATTGAACCGCCGATGACCACGCCGGCGAGCCCGTCGCTGGGCGCGTTGGCGAGAACGTGTGAACCGTCGGCGAGGTCGACTCGAACACGGCTCTCGGCGCCAAGGTACTGCACATCGCTGACGGTGCCGGTGATAGAGACGTCGTCCGTGGCCGCCCGTTCAACGATTCGAATGCGCTCTGGGCGGATGCTATGCACCTCCGCTTTGCCAAGAAGCTCGGAAGACAATTCGGGTGACAACACGTTGGTGGTGCCCACAAAGCCAGCGACGAACTCGGTCGTCGGGTGACTGTAAATTTCGCGCGGCGTGCCCACCTGCTCGATGCGGCCATGATTGAAGACCGCCACTCGGTTGCTCATGCTCAGTGCTTCACCCTGATCGTGCGTCACAAATACGAACGTGATGCCAACGTCGCGCTGAATGATCTTGAGTTCCACTTGCATTTCCTCGCGCAACTTGAGATCGAGCGCGCCCAACGGTTCATCGAGCAACAGCACTTTCGGTCTGTTAATTAGCGCACGCGCAAGGGCAACACGCTGACGTTGACCGCCGCTGAGTTGGTTGGGTTTGCGGTGGACGAAGTCGGTGAGCCGAACGTTCTCGAGCGCTTCGATCGCACGTTGGCGACGCTGCGATCTCGCGACACCCTTTACCTTTAAGCCATATTCGACGTTTTGAACCACCGTCATGTGCGGAAACAGTGCATAGTCCTGAAAGACGGTGTTGACGTCGCGGTCGTATGGCGGGCGATGGGTGACATCGCGACCGCCCAGCAATACCGCACCCGATGTCGGCGATTCGAAGCCAGCGATCATCCGTAGCACCGTGGTCTTGCCGCTGCCCGACGGGCCGAGAAGCGAGAAGAACTCGCCCTGCTCGATGCTGAGGTCGACGGACTCAACAGCAACTACTTCGTGCGCGCCGCTTCCAAATACCTTGTGCAGGCCGACAAGCTGAATCGCCGGTGCGCCGTTGGTAGGAGTAGTCGTCGACATGGGTGAAGCCGAAACGCTAGCCGAAGCCAAATGCGGGCCTCGCCGATACACGCCGTCCAGGTTGCCGCTCAGGCCGAGCTACTTACTCGTTCGACAACTACCTTCGACGAGCCACCGGGTTGCATGCTGATGCCGAGCAAGCTGTCGCCTGCTTCCATCGTGCGCTTCTGGTGGCTGACGATCAGCAGCTGCGCTTCGCGGCGGAACTCGTCGATCAGCCCTAGAAAGCGATGCAAGTTCACGTCGTCAAGCGCTGCCTCGACCTCGTCCATCACGTAGAAGGGCGATGGTCGGCTGCGGAACACGGAAAACAGGAACGCAAGCGCGGTCAAGCTGCGCTCGCCACCAGACAACAGCGACAGCTTCTTCACGTTCTTTCCGCCGGGCTTGGCCTCGACTTCCACGCCCGTGTTGAGCAAATCATCCGGGGTGGTGAGCGTCAGCTTGCCGACTCCGCCCGGGAACAGCGTTGCGAACAGTGTCGTGAAGTGCGTGCTCACGTCAGCGAACGCAGCCGAGAACACCGTCTGGATTTCAAGATCAACGGCCTTGACCACGCGCATCAGATCGCGGCGAGTGCTGCGAACATCTTCGAGTTGTGCTTCGAGGAACTGATGACGTTCTTGCAGTCCGTTGAACTCTTCGAGGGCCAACGGGTTGATCGGTCCCATCAGGCGCAGTTCGCGTTCCAGCTCACGCACACGAGCGGACGGGTTGGTGCCCTCCGGCAGCTCCGGCATCGGTGCGGCCTCGGCGACCTCGGGCTCGAGGTCGTGCTCGCGGCGCAACGACTCGAGCGCCCCTTCCAGACGAACCCTGATCTCTGTGTCTTCGATCTCAAGTCGGCGGCTGCGCTCGCGAGTCGCTTCCAGCTCTGTTTCCGCCTGCGACCGACGCCGACGCAATCCCTCCAGCCGTTCCGATACCGCGCGCACTTCGTCGCTCTGCCGGCGCCGAATCTCGAGCAGTTCGTTGTGGCGGACCTCGATCACGCGACGATGGCTGTCAACCAGCGCTGCCAAACGCTCGACAGCCTGCATGCTGCGCTCTACGGCCACACGTCGCTCGGCTGCGTGTGTCCGCGCCGTCGCGTCGGCCGTCAACCGGCGCTCGGTGTCGTCGAGTCGCCGCTGAAGGAAGCCCTGGCGCTCGTGCAGGCTGGCACCGCGCACTTCCAGGTCTTGCCGCTTACCAACCAACAACGCGCCCTGCGCTTCCATTTGCGCACGTGCCTCGCCGCGTGCTTTGGCGGCCTGTGCCTCCGCTGCCTCGTCCGCCTCAAGCGCTGGCACCAACTGTTCGAGTTCAACGATGCGTGCGCGCTCGCGATCAGTCCGCTCGTCGGCGTCGCCTAAGCCCCGATCGACTGTGTCGATCTCGGCTTGCACCTCGCGGCTCTCGGCTTGCGCCCGGGCCAGCGCTTCGCTGTTGGCGGAGAAGCCCGCATCGTGCGCATCAAGGCGACGAGTCAGGTCGGTTTCCTGCTGACGAGCCGAGTCGAGTTCGGCTTTGGTGCCCAACAATGCCGCGTCGCGCTGCGCTAACTCTGCGTCGGCTTGTGCGGAACGTTCGGTGGCCTCCTGCAGCGCCGCGGCGGTTGCACCGCTGCCAGCCGCGCCGATTCGCCAACCGGTGGGACCGAAACGATCGCCAGCGGCGGTGACGACGCAAGCGGCCGGGTTGCTGATGACGAGATCGAGCGCATCTTGCCAACGATCGACGCGCGCGGCGTTTCCGAGGACCGCATCGAGCAGTTCGGGAACTCCTGGGTGACGACTACCTACATGCGGTCGCACCGGCTCACCGATATCTCCGTTGTCATTCGCCAGCGCGGCGTGCCTGACGCGCGACCCAACCGCAAGCACAGCGCCGTGAACGTTGTTGGACTGCAACGACTGCAAGGCACGTCGGCCTGCGTCCGGCGTGGCGACAACTACGGCCTCCAGAGCCTCGCCCAACGCTGCCTCGACACTGGCTTCCCAGCCCGAATCGATTTCCACCAGGTCGAGCAGAGTGCCGAGGACGCCGTCGACATTGGCCAGGTGCTCGGCGCCAGCGCGTGCGCGGGCGCCTTCGAGCGCGAGGTGCAATGCCTCCGCGCGCGCTTTCCATCGCGACGCCTCGTGCGCTGCATCCTGACGACCAGCAACAGCCGCCTCGTGCGATGCATCGGCTGAAAGCCGACGCGCTTCAGCCGCGGCGACATCTTCGACCAGGACGGTTTCGATTTGCTGCGCTGCCTCGCATTCGATGCGCAACCGTTCGGATTCTCCGTCCAGCCTGAGCGCACGCTGCTGCAGGGTCTCCAGGCGCGTGCGCTGGCGGCGCAACTCGACCTCTGCCCGTTCGAGGCTGGAACGCATCGAGCGCAGTTCACCGCGAACTTCGGCGGCCGCGCTCGCGGCGGAGGTGTTGGAAGCGATGCCGTCGATCGAAGCAAGTGTCTCGCGGCGAACATCGGCGAAGGCTTGCTCTTCCTCGCTTCGCAATGCTTCCTCGCCGCCGAGCCCGCCGAGCTCGAGCTCGACCGAATTGAGTTCGTCGCGCAACTCCTGTGCGTCGGCTTCCAGGTTCGCGACGACGCCGGAATCCATCAACTGGCCACGATCTCGTTCCATCGAGCGACGACGCTCGACAAGCACCGCTGCAATGCCCCGCGCGCGCTCTCGCAGTTGCTCGACGCGCACCATCTCGTCGCTCAGATCGGCGTCGCCTCGCGCCGTGAGCTCGGCCTCGGCCGCGAGTACTCCGGTATCGAGCGATGCGAGTTCCGCGCGCAGCGCTTGATCCTGCGCTTGGCGACTGAGTGTCTCGCTCGCTAACGCCGTCAAACGCGCGCGCTGGGTCGCAATGTCGCGACCAGCGACGAAGATCTTCAACGCGTTCAACTCTGCGACGAGATCGCCGTACCGGCGGGCTGCCTCTGCCTGGCGCTCGAGCGGGCGAAGTTGGCGACGAACTTCACGCAACAGATCCTGCACGCGCAGCAGACTTGCTTCGGTGGCGTCCAGTCGACGCTCGGCCTTCTCCTTTCGCTTGCGATACTTCAATACGCCGGCCGCCTCTTCGAGGATGGCGCGCCGTTCCTCTGGTCGCGAGTTCAGAACGGCATCGATCTGGCCCTGGCTGACGATCACATGCTGCTGGCGACCGACGCCGGCATCACTGAGCAACTCCTGCACGTCGAGCAACCGACAGTTGACGCCGTTGATCGCGTACTCGCTGTCGCCGGAACGGAACAACGTTCGCGAAACGGTGACCTCGGTGAACTCGATCGGCAGCAGACCCGACGAGTTATCGAGCGTGAGCGAAACCTCGGCGCGCCCGAGCGCGGGACGTGTAGCAGTGCCCGAGAAGATGACGTCGTCCATCTTCTGGCTGCGCATCGCGGTCGGCGCCTGCGCGCCAAGCACCCACGCAACCGCGTCGACGACATTGGATTTTCCCGAACCATTCGGCCCGACGACCACCGTGACCCCCGGTTCGAGGTTCAGGGTCGTGGAGTCGGCGAACGACTTGAATCCTTTGAGGGTGAGGGATTTCAAGAACACAGCGGGGGCGACGCTAGTGGAACATCCGGTGTTCCGATGCTTTAGCGCTGGCAGCAAGGGCAAAAATGGGTGCCGCGGCCGGCAACGGTGACCCGCACAATGTTGGACTTACCGCAGGTCAGGCACCGTTGCCCAGCCCGGTTGTAGACCCGATGATGCAGTTGGAACCAGCCGCCTTCGCCGTCGATGCCGACGTATTGCGAGTCAGCGAGCGTGCTGCCACCCGCCTCGATGGCCTCACCGAGCACTCGCATAATCGCGGTGTGCAGCTTGGTGACCTCGCGCGGCTTGATCGCGTCGGATCGGCGATCCCAGCGAACGCCAGCAAGATGCAGGCTTTCGTCGCAATAGATATTGCCGATGCCAGCCACGACGTGCTGATCCAGCAACAGGGCCTTAATCTGCCGCGATCTGCCTGCAAGCACGTCGGCAAACTGCTGGCGTGTCAGCCCGTCGGCAATTGGATCGATGCCCATTTTTGCGACCTCGGGAAGCTCGATTGCCACGTTGCTGGGATCGAACACGACCACTTCGCCAAAGGTGCGCGGATCGACGAACCACAGTTCCTGCGCCGGCTTTCCTGCGAAGTGCATGACCACATGCGTGTGCGGCGGCCGTTGTGCGCCGGCTGACGCGATAAGTACGCGACCACTCATCCGCAGATGCATCATCAACTCGTCGCCGGAGTCGAGCGGGCACAACAGATATTTTCCGCGACGGTTGACGGCGGTAATGGTCGTGCCGGTGAGGCCGTCGATAACGCTGCGCGCCGAGGTTCGACGGACGGTGCGCTCGCGACCGATCTCGACCTGGGTGATTCGACGACCGACTACCTGCGAACTGAGGCCACGACGCACGGTCTCGACTTCGGGCAGTTCCGGCATTAGCCCGTGCTTGGTTGAGGGCTGGATTCAGCAAGGGCGACCCACGCCTGCTCGGCCGCCGCTTGCTCGGCCAACTTCTTGGATCGTCCTTGGCCGGTCCCGGCAGGCTTGCCGGCCACGATCACAGTCGCAAAAAAGCTCTTCTCGTGATCTGGCCCGGTCTCGCTGAGGACATACACAGGCGCCGTGTCGAACAGTCGAGCGGTGAGTTCCTGCAACACGGTCTTGAAATCAAGCCGATCGAGTCGATCGGCCGCCATCTTCATGCGTGAGCCGAGCAGGCGCTCGATCAGTGCCCGCGCAGCCTCGGTACCACCATCGAGATACACGGCGCCGAACACGGCTTCCAGCGCATCGCTGAGAATCGAGGGTTTCGTGCGCCCCCCTGCCGCGGCCTCGCCGCGCCCCAGCAGCAAGCACGGGCCCAACTCGATCTCTTGCGCGACCTGGGCAAGCGTGGCCGCGTTGACGACGCTCTTGCGCAGATCGGTGAGCCTGCCCTCGGCGAGGTCGGTGTGCTCGCGAAATGCCATCGCCGCGACGACCCAGCCGAGCACGGCGTCACCAAGGAACTCCAATCGCTCGTTGTTCGGTTCGCCAGCCACTTCTGCGCACCAACTGCGATGCGCCAGCGCGCGGCGCAACAACGCGGGATCAGCGAAGTGATGAGCGAGTCGGGTCTGAAGGTCAGTGAGGCCAAGACCTACGGAACCAGGGTCGGACAGCAGGAAGCTCAGCTGCCCTTAGCACGGGCGTACACGTAATCGACGGCATCGCGAACGGTCTTCAGATCAACGAGGTCTTCGTCCTCGATCCGAAAGCCGACCGAACGTTCGCTGAGATCTTCCTCGAGCGCCTCGACGAGTTCGATGAGGGCCAATGAATCCGCGTCGAGATCGTCGACGAACGATTGGCCCTCGCTGATCGTGGCCGGATCGATCTCGAGAATGTCGGCCAGGTTGGCGCGGACGATTTCAAAGACCTCGCTGCGGTCGAGAGGGGCGGTATCGCTTGGGCTCATGTCGTTCAGATTAGAGGCATCGGGTTAGCGAGTCGCGAACGCAGCCGTGATTTCGGCGACGAGTCCGCCCTGCACCATTTCGTCGGCGAGTTTGATCGCGTTCAGCATCGCGGTCTCGCCCGACGAACCGTGGCTGATAATGCAAATACCATTGACGCCCAGCAACACCGCGCCACCATGGGTGTCGGGATTCACTTCTGTCAGCAGGGGCAGCATGGCTGGTAGCAGCACATCAGCGGCCGCCTTGTACTCCGGCGAGCTGCCGAACGCGGTGAACAACGCATGGAACAGCGTCTTCAGCCCGCCCTCCAACGTCTTGAGCGCAACGTTGCCCGTGAAGCCGTCGGTGACAATGACGTCGGCCGTCTTGCGCATCAGGTCGCGACCTTCGACGTTGCCGACAAAGTCGATGCCGGTGGCATTGCTGAGTAGCTCGAATGCTTCCTTGCGCAGCGTGTCGCCCTTGCCGGGCTCTTCGCCGATGGAGAGCAACCCAACCTTCGGCGCCGCGATACCGAACCGGTGCCGCGCATAAATCGCACCCATTTGGGCGAACTGCACGAGCCAATCCGGCTGTACCTCCGCATTTGCGCCCGCGTCGAGGAGAATGTTGGGACGGTCGCCCGGTACTGGAATCGGAGTCGCGATGGCGGGCCGAGTGACACCGCTGATTCGCCCCATCCGAAACAGAGCCGACGCCATTGTCGCTCCGGTGTTGCCCGCGGAAACCATCGCGCTTGCCGTACCGTCGCGCACTGCCTCGGCCGCGCGCACCAGTGTGGAATCCTTTTTGCGACGTACGCCGTGCGCCGGATCGTCGTGCATCTCGATGACTTCCGAGGCAGGGATCAGCCCGAGGTCGCCGCAGCCAGCGAGACCTTCTGGGCCAACGAGAACGACCGGAATACCGGCAGCGACTGCCGCGTGAGCACCGGCGAGGATGTCGCTCGGGGCGCGGTCGCCGCCCATTGCATCGACCGCGACCGGTAACCGTGCCGCTGACGACATGTCAGTTGTTGAAGCCAACTTCTGGCTCAGCCAACTTCGACGGCGATGCGGTCCTTGTACCAACCGCAGCTTGGGCACACGGTGTGGGGAATCTTGGCAGCCGAGCAACGCGGGCAGATGCTGCGCGCCGGGATTGCCAGTCGCCACGCACCAGCGCGGTGGCTGCGCGTCTTGGATTTGGATTTCTTTTTCTTAGGAACAGCCATGATGACTCCGAGAGTTAGCGGCCGAAAAGATCGCTCGGACGAGGTTAGCGGCGGATCGAGCGCCCTTGAAACCTGCTCAACCGCTCATTCGAGAGCTGTCAGTCGGGCGTCTCGGCAGAACCCTTCAGAACGTCCAATGCAGACCACCGCGGATCCACGGGCGGCGGTTCGCACCCGCAGGTCCGCAGGTTGCGGTCGGCGCCACATGTTGGGCACAACCCAGCACAGTCGGGGCGGCACAGTGGCGTCAACGGCGCATCAAGCAGCACCAGTTCGCGTACCACCGGCCGCAGATCGAGTTGCTCGCCGATCATTTGAAAGGCATCGGCTGCCGTCACCACCTTTTGATACAGCTCGTGCACGGCGCTCTCGACAATGCCCGATGTCTCGACGAGGCAGCGGCGGCACACGCCCTTCCAAGGGGTGTGCAGGATGCCGTCCACCACGATGCCGTCGCTAAGGGAATCGAGACGTAGCCGAACGGCCACCTCCGCGTCCTCGTCGAAACGAGTTGGATCGAGGACATCGAGATCGACGAGGGGAACGCTGAGTTCCACTACACGATCACTTCCGGGACGTCGAAGAAGTTCGGCGGCGTTGACCAATAGCGGATTCATGAGTTGTTACCGGTCTTGGTCGAAGAAGGCCTTAGTTGGATCATCTTCGTCGACCTCTTCGACTTCGCGATGCTCGCCAATGGCCAACCGTGAACGACCGGCCTGAACCGTCTTGGTCAGCTTGTCGAGCAGAATTTCGAAACTACCGAGACGTTGATCAAGGAAGTCCTCGGTCTCGTGGCGCAGGCGGCGAGCATCACTTTCCGAGGCCTCGCTGATGCCACGGGCGCGTTGCTCTGCGGCGCGCACGACCTCGGTGCGTTGCACCATTCGCTCGGCCTGCACGCGAGCTGACTCCAACAACTCGTCGGCCTCGCGACGAGTCTTGGCGACGAACTCCTGACGCTCCTTAATCATCCAGCGCGCCTGGCGCATCTCGTCGGGAAGTCGAGCAAGCGCCTCCTCGAGGAGCTCGATGATTTCGTCGCGATCGATGCGCGGCGACGACGACAACGGCATCGTCGGTGCCGTGGCAATCACGTCGACCGCGCGACGCAGTAACGCCTCGGCGTCGCCGACGTAGCCGTTGGTGCCGCGAACGTATGCGTCCGAGTCTTCGGCCTCTGGCTCGTCGTCGTATTCGTCGTCGTAGCCGTCGTCGTAGGTCATGCGCGGTCGCTCACTTCTGCCGTTTCGCTGGTCGTACACGGCTCTTGTCGCTAGACGGAGGGAACAGCTTCGCCAGCTTGCTGGCAACTGGCGCCGGCACTAGCGACGTCACGTCACCACCGTACTGCGCGATCTCGCGGATGAAGCGACTACTAATCGAGACCAGTGCGGGCTTGCACGGCAGGTACACAGTGCGTACACCGCTGACCGCATGGTTCGTATGCGCCATCTGCTGTTCGACTTCAAAGTCGCCACCCGTGCGCAGGCCCTTGACGATGAACGCCGCCTTCACCTGCTTGACCGCGTCGACAGCCAGCCCCTCGAAGCCGACGACCTTGACTGACGGAAGGTACGAGATGCTGGCGATGATCATCTCGATGCGTTCTTCGAGACTGAACATCCCGCTCGGTTTGCCGGGGTTGTGCATGACCCCGACGATGACGTTGCCAAAGAGTGCCACCGATTGCTCGATCACATCGATATGACCAAGGTGCAGCGGATCGAAGCTGCCGGGGTAGAGAACCGTCGCCATCGCGGCCTCACGCTAGCCGTTGCCGTGCCGTTGCTTGGAGCGTCGTCACCCAGGTCCGCCCGTAACGGCGAGCGCGGAGTTGGTCCCAGCCTTCGGGAGGCTCGATGGGTCCATCGGCCTCGGCCACGACCAGCTCGACATCGACGACCGCGAGAAGCGCCGGCCACCCATCGAATGCGTACGGCGGGTCGATGAAGGCGATGTCGACATTGCGCATTGCGGGCACCCAAGCGAGGACATCCGATGCCGTCACCGTGCAGCGGTCTTCGATTCCGAGTACGGCGATGTTGCGTCGCAACGCGGTCAGAGCCGATCGGTCGCGTTCGACGAATATGCATCGATGAGCCCCCCGCGACAACGCTTCGATGCCGAGCGCCCCGGAACCGGCAAACAGATCGGCGACTACCGCACCTTCGAGCACGCCCATGCTGGTCAGCGAGTTGAACAACGCCTGGCGCACCTTGTCGGTGGTCGGTCGCGTAGTAGTGCCGTCTGGGGCCGCCAGCTTGCGACCTGCGAACTCGCCCGCGATCACACGCATCGCAGGCAGACTACGACCGTGCTCACGCCGGAACCGACCATCGTCTGTGTGGATTGCGGAGGGCGCTGCCATTTGCTGACCAAGCCGCGGCCCGAAGCCGACGCCGATGAAGCGTGGCTGCCCGGCGACATCATTGCCTACCGATGCCAGGACTGTCTCGACCGTTGGGACCTCGTGCTACCCGACGAGATCGACTAGTTAGTTCTTGAACAGAAACGCCTCGTCGTCGGCGGTGAACAGCAATCGCAGTTCGTCGAGCAATATGGGGTTGGCATCCAGCATCGGGTCGGCGTCCACCAATTCGAAAGCTGCTTCACGCGCCTGAATGACCAACTCGCGATCGCGCTGCAGCGAGGCGAGGCGTAAATCGCTGCGCCCCTTCTGCGAGGTGTTCATCAGCGTGCCTTCGCCGCGCAATTCAAGATCGACCTCTGCCAATTCGAAGCCATCCGTGGTCGCGACCAAGGCTTCCAGGCGCAGGTTGCCGACATTGGGCTGTTGGGTAACGAGCCAGCACTCTGATGCGTGTTGACCACGGCCTACTCGCCCTCGCAACTGGTGCAGTTGCGCGATGCCGAAACGATCTGCGTCGAGAACAACCATCACTGTTGCGTTGGGCACGTCGACGCCGACCTCGATCACCGTCGTCGCGACCAGCACATCGGTCTCACCCCGACGGAAACGATCCATGGTCGCCTCTTTTTCCGCGGACGGCATACGACCGTGCAACAGCGCGAGTCGCAAACCTTTCAGCTCGTCGCGCGCCAGTCGGTCGTAGGTCTCCTGCGCGCTGGCAACTTCGAGTTTTTCACTTTCGTCAATCAACGGACATACGACGTATGCCTGGCGCCCGGCCGCAACCTGGTCGCGAACTGTCGCCCATGCCGCTTGTTCCATCAGCGGTCCCGCCGCCCAATGAGTTTTGATTGGCGTGCGACCTGGTGGCATTTCGTCGAGGACGCTGACGTCCAGATCGCCATAAACGGTCATGGCCGCTGTGCGCGGAATCGGTGTTGCCGTCATGACCAGCACATCGGGCACTAGATCGCCGTCGCCCTTGGCCCGCAAAGCGGCGCGTTGTTCGACACCGAAGCGGTGCTGCTCGTCGACAACCACAACGCCGAGGCTGTGAAAGCCGACGCCTTCTTGAATCAATGCGTGCGTACCGATAGCTATGTCGACCGTTCCGTCGGCCAAGCCCGTCAACACGTCGCGACGTTCGCTGCCGGTGACCCGACTGGTCAGCAGCTCGACGCGCAATGGGCGATCGCCGAACAGGTTGCGCGGATCCGGAACAGTGACGTCGTGCAGCAACCGCCGAACGCTGGTGGCGTGCTGTTCTGCGAGCACTTCCGTCGGCGCCATCAGTGCTCCCTGATGACCCCCTTGCACCGCGGTGAGCATCGCGCTGACCGCCACCAGCGTCTTGCCCGAACCAACGTCGCCCTGTAGGAGACGATGCATCGGGTGGGTACCGGCGAGGTCGGTTTCGATCTCGCCAATCACTCGGATCTGCGCACTAGTCAGTTCGTAAGGAAGCACGCCACGAAGCCGCGCGGTGAGTTCGCCGGTGACCGTGTGGCGAATGCCGAGCGAGTCGCGTTCCAGCGCTCGCTTGCGCATGACGAGAACGGTTTGCACCCGCAGTAGTTCGTCGAAGGCGAGTCGGCGACGAGCTTCGCTTTTCTCAGCCATCGTCTCGGGCAGGTGGATGCTCGTCAGCGCAGCATGCCGGTCGATGAGGCCAAGACGGCCGCGAACCTCGGATGCCACCGGATCGGCGACTCCACGCACCTCGCATCGTTTCAATGCGTCCTCAACCCAGCCCGCAATCTCCCACGTGCTGAGCGCGGCCTTCTCGCTCTGCGGGTAAATCGGCAGGATGCGTCCGGTGCGGTCGCCGATCAGGTCGACGACCGGGTTCGTCATCTGCAGACCCCCGCGGTACACCTCGGGTTTGCCAAACAGCGCCACCCGCAGTCCTTCCTGCAGTTGCCGCTCGCGCCAGGGTTGATTGAAAAACACGACGCGCAAGGGGTCGGTGTCGTCGCCGACCAGTACCTCGACGATCGTGCGCCGATTGCGTCCGACGCGCTTGGTCGCGCTGCGCACAGTGACCAGCACCAAAGACTCGACGCCAGCCTGCAAGTCGCTGACGCGGCATTCGTTGGTGCGATCGACCCAGCGTCTCGGATAGGTCGTCAACAGGTCGAGCACCGACTCGACACCGACTTCGTGCAACGACTTCAACTTCTTCTCGCCAACACCCTTTAACCGATCGACACCGATCGCGGCCAAGTCGCGCAGAGTAAGTGGAGTTGGAAGAGTAAGTGGAGTTGAGGGTGTTGACTCACTCATTCCACGCCGAAGAGGTACGGATACAGCGGCTGGCCACCCCGGTGGACCTCCACCTCTACTTTCGGGTGGTGCTCGTCGAGCCATGCATGCACGACGTCGGTGTGGCCCGCTGTCGCATCGAGTCCCTCGACGACCGTGACGATTTCGCTCCCACTGTTGACCAAATGCTCGAGCAGGGCAATCACGGCGCCGTCAAGCGTGCCGGCCACGGCAACGATGCCTTCGCCGCGCGCGATGCCAATCCAGTCGCCCTCGTCGATCGGGCCGACATCGCTCTTGGTGGCTCGTACCGCCTGCGTGACCTCACCGGTGACGACGGATGCCGCTGCCTGATTCATCGCTCGCGCGTTCGCTGCTGCGTCGGCCTCGGGGTCGTACACAACGAGCGCAGCCAAACCCTCCGGCATGGTCTTTGTGGGTACGACGATGATGGTCTTGGGAGACAGTTCGTTCAGTTGGTCCGCAACGGGAACGATGTTCTTGTTGTTGGGCAGCACGATCACCTGCTGCGCATTGACGGCTTCGACTGCAGCAAGCAATTCGGCCGTCGACGGGTTCAGCGTCTGGCCACCGGACACAACGCCCTGCACGCCGAGTTGGCCGAACAGTTCCGACAAACCATCGCCGCTCGCGACGGCAACGATCGCACAGTTGACTGGCGGCAATCCCCCACCCGCGCGCGCGGCGTGCGCTGCAGCCGTCGCCCCACCGACAAGTGCAGCCTCGCGGTGCGCGTGCACAGTGTCGCCGAGTTCGGCCATTTCGGCGAACAGATCGGTGATGCGAATTTTCTTCGGTCGTCCGCCCAGGTCGAGGGCCACCTCAATCGCGGCGCCGACATCGTTGGTATGAACATGGCAGTTCCACAATCCCTCGCCGCCGACAACCACGATGCTGTCGCCGATCTCACCCCAGCCTTCCTTGAACGGCTGGATCTGCGCGTCGTCGAGATCCATGAAGTACATGACCTCGTACTGCAACTCGCTGACGTCGACCGTGCCGTTAACTGCATGGCTCTCGGTGCGACGGTGCGACGCTGCCTCCAGCTGTTCGGCCGTCGGCCCTTCGAACTCTTCGGGCTCGGGGATGGGTACGCCATCGACAACGTGCAATGCGGCGTCGAGGAGCAGCATGAAGCCGGCACCGCCGGCATCGACGACGCCGGCATCCTTGAGAACGGGCAACATGTCGGGCGTGCGATCGAGCGCCGATTTGCCAGCAAGCCGAGCGGCCCGCAGGACGCCGACCAGCGTTTGACCATCTTCCGCGGCAGCATGTGCCGCGTCGGCCGACTCGCGAACGACCGTCAGGATGGTTCCCTCGATCGGCCTCAACACCGAAAGATAGGCGGCGGCCGACGCCGCCTTCAGGGCTTCGGCAACCTTCAGGGCCGTGCCTTCGCTGGCACCCTTCAAAGTGCCAACCAAGCCGCGTAGAATCTGACTGAGGATTACCCCGCTGTTGCCCCGAGCCCCCATCAGGCTGCCGTGGCTGATGGCGTTACACGTCGGCTCAAGACCGTGCTCGGCACCATCGAGTTCGGCGACCACGGCATCGAGCGTGCGGGCCATGTTGGTGCCGGTGTCGCCATCGGGCACCGGATAGACGTTCAAGCGATTGATGCCCGCCGCATGCGCTTTCATGGCATCTCGGAATGCGATGACCGTGTGGCGTAGCGCCTCGGGGCTGAAACGTTCCAGGGTCGGCACGCCGCAACACTACCGACGCTGGTATCATCCCTGCGCTCGTTTCAATTCCTCTTGGAGAGTTACGTCATGGCAGCTGTATGTGAAGTGTGTGGCAAGGGCCCTTCGTGGGGCATGAATGTGTCGCACTCGCACCGTCGCACAAAGCGTCGCTGGAACCCGAATATTCAGCGCGTGCGTGCACTCGTTGGCGGCGCCCCCAAGCGGCTCTATGTGTGCACCGGTTGCATCAAAAGCGGCAAAATCGTCAAGGCCGGCTGAGGCACCCGCCGTGCAAGGCGTGATCAAGAGCTACGACCCGACTTCGGGCGACGGAACCCTGTTGCGCGACACCGACCTTGCCGAACTCGACTTGGCAGGCGATGCGCTGGAAGGGTCGATCTTCCGAATGTTGCGCCAGGGCCAGCGCGTGGTCTTCGATCTCGATTCGCAGGGCAGAGCAACTCGCCTCCGCTTGGGCAGCGAAGTTGATATGGAAACGCCGGGTCACTAAACGCTCGTCGCTGTGGGATTTCAGATCCCGTCCCGCATTGGTAAGAATGTGGGGGTCATGAGCGGAACTACCGGCAACATCCGACTGCAGCAATGGGTGGCCGACTGGGCCGCCATCTTTCAGCCCGACGACATCTATTGGTGCGACGGCTCCGCTGAGGAGTACGACCGCCTGTGCAATGCGCTGGTCGACAGCGGCACCTTCACACGCCTCGACGAGGCCAAGCGACCGAACAGCTACTGGGCGCACTCCGACCCCGGCGACGTCGCCCGCGTGGAAGACCGCACGTTCATCTGTTCGACCGAACCCGAGGACGCCGGCCCGACCAACAACTGGCGCGACCCGGTCCAGATGCGTGCCGAACTGGTGGCGCTGTGCACGGGCTCGATGAAGGGTCGCACGATGTACGTCGTGCCGTTCAGCATGGGTCCTCTTGGTTCACCCATCGCGCACATCGGCGTGCAACTCACCGACAGCGCGTACGTCGCAACGAACATGCGCATCATGACCCGCATGGGCCAACGCGCCCTCGATGTGTTGGGCGACGGCGAATGGGTTCCCTGCCTGCACTCGGTAGGCGCGCCGCTCGCACCAGGCGAGGCGGACTCATCGTGGCCGTGCAACCCCGACAACAAGTACATCGCTCACTTTCCCGAGACGCGCGAGATCATCAGCTTCGGTTCCGGTTACGGCGGCAACGCGTTGCTCGGCAAGAAGTGCTTCGCGCTACGTATTGCCTCGGTGATGGCTCGCGACGATGGCTGGCTGGCCGAACACATGCTGATCCTGAAGCTGATCAGCCCGCAAGGCGAAACGAAGTACATCGCGGCGGCATTCCCGAGCGCGTGCGGCAAGACGAACCTAGCGATGCTCGTTCCGACGATTCCTGGCTGGAAGGCCGAGACCGTCGGCGACGACATCTGCTGGATGAAGTTCGGCGACGACGGGCGGCTGTACGCGATCAACCCCGAAGCTGGATTCTTCGGCGTTGCACCAGGCACCGGCTTCGACACCAACGCGAACGCGATGCACGCACTCTCGGCAAACAGCATCTTCACCAACACGGCGCTGACGAGCGAAGGCGACGTGTGGTGGGAGGGCATGAGCGAAACCAAACCCGCTCGCGCCACCGATTGGAAGGGCAACCCATGGACGCCCGAGTCGGAAACGCCAGCAGCACACCCGAACGCTCGTTTCACTTCGCCTGCGTCGCAGTGCCCGTCGATTGCGGCCGAGTGGGAATCCCCGACTGGCGTGCCGATTAGCGCCATCTTGTTTGGCGGACGGCGACGCACGACCGTGCCGTTAGTGACGCAGGCGTTCGATTGGGAACACGGCGTGTTCCTCGGCTCGATGATGGCGAGCGAGACCACCGCCGCGCAGCAGGGTGCCGTTGGCAAGCTGCGCTTCGACCCGATGGCGATGCTCCCCTTCTGTGGTTACAACATGGCCGACTACTTCGGGCATTGGTTGAAGATCGGCGATGCCACCGCAGCAGCGAACTTGCCGCAGATCTTCTTCGTCAACTGGTTCCGACGCGACGAGGACGGCCGGTTCCTGTGGCCTGGGTTCGGCGAGAACAGTCGCGTGCTGAAGTGGATTTTCGAGCGCGTGAGCGGCAAGGGCGCCGCGGTGCGTACGCCGATTGGCTACCTGCCAACGGTCGAGGCACTGGATGTCAGCGGTCTCGACGTCAGCGCCGAGGATCTGAAGGTGTTGCTCTCAGTCGACGCCGCTGGGTGGAAAGCGGCAATCCCCGAGATCGAAGCCCACTACGCGCAATTCGGCGACACCCTGCCCACTGAGCTCACAGCACAACTGCACGAACTAGCCGCCGCGCTGTAGCCCAACCGACCTCAGGTGACGGCGACGAGCATGGCTCGGATACCCAGGCCCATGACGAAGATGCTGCCGAAGCCATAGAGCAGGTACAAGCGATGCTTCAGCTGGAAGCGGTAACTGTAGATGATCGCGATCGCGATGATGGCGACGAAGCCGTAGAACGCGTGAAACTCGGGCAGCGGCACCTTGTGCTTACTCACCAGCAGCACACCGAGGATCACCTGCACGAACACGGTGACCTGGGCGAGGCCGATGAACCACCACAACGCTCTCGTTCTCAGCGAATGCACACGGTGCGCAGCGAGCGCCCAGATTCCGGCGAGTCCGTTGCCGATGATGACCACCCATGCCCACCCTTCATGGAGCGCGCGCGTGGTCGACAGGCCGTTCGCAAACATGTTCGGCAATCTACTCGCCGCAGCCGAATCCACCCACGAACGTAGTGATGGTGTCGGTGCCGGCCGTTCCCGTCAGAAACCCCATCAGGCCATCCTCAATATGAAACACCGCAGGGCCGAGTTGACCGCTTTCGTTGATCACCGCTGCGGGGTAGATGGTCACTAGTTGGTCGACGGTGTCGCCGACAGAGACGCCGCCATCTACGGCGAGCCCAAAGGGATCGATGAATGGACCTGCGGTGGGACCATACGTGTATGACGCGAAATGACGTATGCCAGACACCGCTGGGGACACGTCGCTGAAGAACAGGGAGAGATCACCCCAGATCACGAATCGAATCTCGGTGCCCGCACAGGTGGCCCCAGTGGTAAGCGGATCGAACCAACCGGTGTCGTGGGTGGGCGGCCCGAGAATCGATTGAACATACGCAACGACACCGGTCGATTCGGCGCCGAACGATTCCTCACCAAGCCCGTCGGCCGACATGCCCAGGCCGAGAACGGCTGGAATCGTGGACGATGTCGTGGATGGCGCCGTATCAACGGTGCTGGGGGTCGACGTTGCAGCTGGCGGTTGCGTCGTGGTCGTCGGAACGGCCGACGTAGTTGTGACCGCCGAGCTGGTTGTGTTGCCGCCACTGATCCGACTATCGCTGCACGAAGCGAGAAGAACACCGACAAGTGCGGTTGCGAACAGGGATCGACGAACGTTCATGATCCAAGTCTGCCAGCGCCGCGGCCGCTCAACGGATCAGGGTGTCCGCTTCTTCACCACTTTGCAGCAATTGAAACACTCCACCTTCAAACTCAACGACGGTGACCGAGCAGTTATCAAGGCTGCGCAGCAGCAGTCGATCGTCGCCGAGCATCACACCGAGCGCCGCGTTGATCGCCACGAAGTGACTCGTCACGACGGTGTCGACCCCGCCGGTCGCGATGTTCGTCAGCGCAATCGTCACTCCGTCACGAAACGCCGTGTAACGCGGCCCGAGTTGCGCCCACGTTCCTGCCATCGCGACTCGCAACCATTCGACACGCTCCGCCATCGGAACTCCCTCGGGCGACGGAATCTCCGCGACAAGTGGTTCGATGCGCGGGAGCACGTTCCACTGGCCTGCCAACGCAGCAGCGGTCTGCTGACACCGCAGCAACGGACTACTGACGACGGGCATCGGTCCCAACGGCTGTAACTTCGCGGCCATCACGGCTGCCTGTTGGCGGCCGACGTCGTCGAGTCCGGGGTCTGGGTCGGAATTCCATCCGGCCGCAGCGCGCCCATGGCGCACCAGGTACAGCCGGGTCATTCGAACAGCCAACCCTCGCGCAACTCGTGGTCGGCACCCTTGCGGGTAAACCATTCGGTGCTGAATGCAATCGCGAATGCTTCCTCAGGCATCGACATGAAGAACCCGGCATCGGTGACCTGGCTCTTGTGACAGGTGATCGAGGCGCGCTTGTGCGCGATGTAGGCGCCGACATCGACGGCGTGGGTCAGTTCGCTCTCAGGGGTTCCGAATGGATTGCCGTCGTCGGCTGGTCCATCGGGATCCCAGTCCTCGCCGTCGGGACCAGTCGCTTCGCCATTCTCCCGCGCAATCGCAAAGAAGCGTTTCATCGCATCGCGATTCATCGTCGCCTCAAACACGCGCTGTGTGCCAGCGAGTTCGGCGGCGCGATGGCCAACCGTGTGTACCTTCACGTGGTCGGGGTGGCCGTAGTTGCCGTGCCAGTCGTAGACAGTCAGCACGTCGGCGTTTTCCTCGCGCAAGACGACGGCGAGCCGTTCGGCGGCATCCTCAACGGAGGTTTGCCAGAACGACTCGGGGTCTTCATTCTGTGTCCAACCAGTCATCCCGCTGTCTTTGTAGCCGAGCCAGACCAACCGATGAATGCCAAGCGCAGCGACGGAGGCCTCCGATTCACGGCGTCGGCGGTCGAAGAGCGTCTCGCCCTTCGCGAGGTCCTCGGGAACTTCACCGAAGTCGCCATTGGTCGCGACGACCAGCACCACACGGTGGCCTTCTGCGACGGCGCGGGCCATGCTTCCTCCGGTCGAGATGCTCTCGTCGTCGGGGTGCGCATGGAAACACACAAGCGTGCCCATCAGTCAGTTCCATTCGGTGCTGCAGCGACGACGCCGACGGCAACAAGTTGGGCGATTCGATCGACGGCGAATCCCCAGTCGGCCAATATCTCTCGAGTGTGTTGACCAGAGTGAGCAGGCGGCGAATCGATGCGCGCCGTCGACCGCGAGAACCGCGGGGCGGGTGCTGGCTGCGTAACACCAGCGACATCGATGAATGTTCCACGGGCGACGTTGTGCGGATGTGCCGCAGCCTCGGTCATCGTCAACACCGGCGCAAAGCAAACGTCGGTGTGTTCCATCGCTGCACACCACTCGTCGCGCGTCTTGGTGCGCATCACGTCCGCTAGCCGCACTTTCAGGCGTGGCCATTGCTCCTTGTTCATCTGTTGCGCAAACTCGGGATCGGTGTCGAGCCCGGTGAGCCGAAGTAATTCAGCGTAGAATTGCGGCTCGATTGAGCCGATCGACACGTACTTACCGTCGGCACATTCGTATACGTCGTAGAAATGGGCGCCGGTGTCCAGCAAGTTTGTGCCGCGATTGTCCTCGTTGAAAAAGCCGACCTGCCGAAATGCCCAGAACATACTCATCAGCGTCGCGGTGCCATCGACCATTGCGGTATCGACGATCTGGCCCTCGCCACTGCGCTGCGCTTCGAGTAGCCCGCACACCATTCCGAACGCCAAGAACATACCGCCGCCGCCGAAGTCACCCACCATGTTCAGCGGTGGCACCGGCCCTTCACCGGCGCGGCCGAAGTGGGCAAGCGCGCCTGCGAGTGCGATGTAGTTGATGTCGTGCCCTGCGGCGTGCGCGTAGGGGCCGTCTTGACCCCAACCTGTCATACGACCGAACACAAGCCTCGGATTCCTTGCCAGGCAGACCTCGGGACCCAGCCCGAGACGTTCCATCACCGCTGGCCGAAATCCTTCGATCAAGCCATCCGCGTGCGCGATCAGGTCGAGCAGCACAGCGACACCTTCGGGGTGTTTGAGGTCGACCGCAATATTTCTACGCCCGCGCAGCAGCACGTCCCAGTGCGGCGTCGTGGGCATCGCCGAAGGGACGGACTGCACCCGGTCGACACGAATGACTTCCGCACCCATGTCGGCGAGCATCATCGCGGCGAAGGGCGCCGGGCCGATACCGGCGATCTCGATGATGCGGAGTCCGTTGAGCGGCCCCGAGCCTGATGTCATCGGTTCGAGAGCGCGGTTCGGGAGAGTGACGTGTGGGTGATGATCGCGTTGACGATCGATGGCCACAGTTCTTCCGGGAAATCGTGGCCCATGTCGGCGAGGTACAGAAGATGCGCGCCCGGGATGACGTCGGCAGTCAGGAACCCGCCGCTAGGAGACTCGTCGCGCATCGTGGGCGGCGGCGAGAAGATCGCCAACGCAGCCTCGGGAGTCGGTTGCCCTGCCTCGGGATCTCCTGGTTGGCTCATGATCGACGTCAGCGTCAGCACGCGGTCGGGATAGTTGACTGCGACCACCTGCGCGATCATCCCACCCAACGACGCGCCAATGACGTGAGCCTTTTCGATGTTCAGGTGATCAAGCAGTCCGATCGCATCGGCGGCCATATCGGTCAGCGTGTATGGCAACGGCGGCGGAGGTTGGTCGGCAAACGCAGCCATCATCGCCCCCGCGAGGTCGGGCACCTGACCGTCGAGCTTCGTCGACAATCCACAATCGCGGTTGTCGAAACGAATCACGAAGCGACCGGCGTCGGCCCACATCTGGCACAGCCGTTCGTCCCACGCCGTCATCTGGGCGGTTAGCCCCATGATGAGCAACAACGCTGGATCGGCGGGCAATCCGAAGGTGTCGTATTCCAGTTCCATTCCGGTGGCAACGAGAGCGCGGGGCATTCGCGCAGACTACCTTCAGCTCGTGACACTTTTTGGGGCGCACGTCGGGTTACAACACACGACCGCCGACGAACTGCGCGGTGTGTGGCGCCGGATCGAAGACCTCGGCTTTGGCTGGATCAGTGTGTGGGACCACTTCTACGGGGCGACCGGCAAGCCCGATGATGCGGCCTGTCTTGAGGCCGTCGCGATGCACGCTGCTCTCGCGTGCAGCACCAGCAAGGTGCGCTGCGGGTCGCTGGTTTATTCGATCGGGTACCGCCACCCAGCCGTGTTGGCGAAGGCAATCACAGCGATCGATCAGCTCAGCGGCGGACGCGCCGAGATGGGCATCGGCTCCGGCTGGGCTCAGGTCGAGTACGACGCCTACGGAATCCCTTTTCCATCGGTGAAAGTTCGCCTCGACCAACTCGAGGAAGGCATCCAATGCCTGCGGGGGCTACTGCACGACGATTTCACCACGTTCGACGGCGAGTACTTCCAGCTCACCGACGCACGCAACGAACCACGACCAATTCAGACCAAGCTGCCGATCTGGGTAGGTGGCGGCGGCGAGAAGCGCACACTTAAAATCGCCGCTCGCTATGCCGACGGCTGGAACGTACCGTTCATCGCGCCAGAACAATTCGAACACAAGAACACAGTCCTCGACGAACACTGTGCGACAGTTGGTCGCGACCCGAAGACGATCAAACGCGCCATCAACGTTGGGCTTGCCTTCACCGAAGAAAGCTTGCAGCAGCAATTTGGCAAGATCAGCGATTTCGTCAGACCGGGAGTACTTACCGGCAGCGACGACGAAATGATGGATGCCATCGGTCGCTACGTGACGGCCGGTGCAGACCAGGTGAACATCGCACTGCGCGCCCCGTTCGACCTCGAGGCGCTTCAACGATTCAGCGAGCTATTGCACCTGTCGTGATGCTGTCGTGAATGCTGTCGTGAATCGCCGCGTCGTGGCACCCGGTCGCGTCAACCTGATCGGCGACCACACCGACTACACGGGTGGGTTGGTGTTGCCGATGGCCATCGATCGATACACAGAACTCCGCTGTGTAGCCGGCGGCCCTCGCGTGCACCTGACGTCGCATGACGATACGCAACCGATCGACCTGCCGCTGCACATCGAGCGTCCAGAGGATGCCCAACCTGCATGGGCCAAGTACGTGGCCGGCGTCATCGCAGAAATGTCGCCCGGCGCAGGCTTACGCGGCAGCGTCGCGACCAACATCCCGATCGGCGCGGGCCTATCAAGCAGTGCCGCGCTGGAAATAGCGATCGCACTGGCACTCGGCTTCACCGGTTCGCCGCTCGAACTCGCGCAGCTTTGCCAACGTGCCGAGAACCGCGCAACCGGCCTGCCGAGCGGCATCATGGATCAGTTGGCGATTGCCAGCGGAGTTGCGGATCACGCGCTGATGATCGATTGCGGCGACCTGACCATCTCGCCTGTGAAGTTGCCAGCAGATATCGACATCGTGGTGCAGTTCATCGCGCACCGCAGATTGGTCGGCAGTCCATACAAAGATCGGGTCGCTGAATGCGCCACGGCGGAGCGCGAAATTGGCCCGCTGCGCCAAGCGACGATGGCACAGGCGCGATCGATCAACGACCCTCTCATTCGAGCACGCGCGCAGCACGTCATCGGAGAGAACCAGCGGGTCACACAGTTTGTTGCCGCCCTCGAGGCCGGAAACCTGGCGGATGCTGGTCGACTGATGATCGCGAGCCACGACAGCCTGCGCGACCTGTATCAAACGTCGACCCCGACGATGGATGCCGCGGTAACAGCGTTGCTTGATACACCCGGCGTCCACGGGGCGCGGATGACCGGCGGCGGCTTTGGCGGATGCGTTGTAGCAGTCACCGAGCCCGGGGCCGTAACCGACGGCTGGTTGGTGCGCGCCGTCGGTGCTGCGGCCGCATTCGATGACAGTGCCCCGCAACGGGAAGAATGAAGTGATGAACGTCGAACTGCTGTGTGAAGGACTTCACTTTGCCGAAGGCCCGCGTTGGCACGCCGGCAAGCTGTGGTTCAGCGACTTCTACGACCATGAGGTGAAGACCGTCGACGGGCACGGCAAGGTAGAGCCGAAACTGACTGTCTCGGCCCAACCGAGCGGGCTCGGTTGGCTACCCGATGGTCGCCTTCTCGTGGTCTCGATGCTCGATCGGCAAGTACTGCGGTTGGACGACGACGAAGTGGTCGTGCATGCCGACCTTTCTGAGATCGCCGAGTTCCATTGCAACGACATGGTCGTCGACTCGGTGGGGCGCGCGTATGTCGGCAACTTCGGATTCGACCTTCATGCCGCCGAGCGGTCCGACGATTTTGTCGCCGCGCTCAAGGCGTACAAAGGAGCAACACTCGCCCGCGTCGATCTCGATGGCAGCGTGCAGGTCGCCGCGACGGCGTTGCGATTTCCAAACGGCACAGTGATCACGCCCGATGGACGCATGATGATCATCGCCGAGACCCTCGGCACGCGATTGACGGCGTTCGACATCGCTGGTGATGGCTCGCTGACCAATCAGCGAGTGTGGGCAGAACTCCCCGGCATCTCTCCTGATGGCATCTGCCTCGATGCCGAAGGGGCCGTGTGGGTCGCCGACGCACTATCTCCACGATGCATCCGCGTTGGCGCGGATGGCGAATTGTTGCAGGAGGTGGCGACCGAGCAGCACTGCTACGCGTGCATGTTGGGCGGCGACGATGGACAGACGCTGTTCATGCTGACAGCGCGCGATTCTTCACCCGCGGTGGCAGGCGGCGACCGAACCGGCAGGATTCTGACGACACGCGTTTCTTCCGGTCACGCCGGACTGCCGTAGACCGTTCCCTAGAGTCAGTCCGCAGGCGTCAGTCGTCGAGCAGCTTGCGCTTTTGCGAATCGAACTCGGCCTGTGTGAGCGTGCCTCGCTGCAGCATTCCTTCCAACCGCTCGAGTTGCTCGGCCGTGTCGCTCCCCCGGGATGGGCTACGCGCGCCAATTCGGCCGCGAGTGACCTCGACTTGGGCATGCAACAGATTCTGCACCTTCTCCGGATTGCGAATGTCGGTGAAGCGCTGTTGGCCATCCTCGCCGCCAGACTCGATCAGAAGGTCGCCAGCACCGAGGATGCGCTCGAAGATGCTCTGGTTGAAGTTGACGTTGTTGACACGGTCGAGCGGAATCTCGATGCCGCTCTTGGCGAACACTCCCTGCCGAAAGATCAGACGCTGCGAGGTCATGACGAAATTGGTCGTGATCCACTTGAGGTAGCGACCCACGACCCACAGCGCGGTGAGGATCAGCAGCGCGATGAGCACGAGCTTGAGCGCGTCGCCGGTCTTGCCGTCGGGGCCCTTGGTGACCTGCAGGATTCCGAGGACGATCACCAGCACCAGCGATGATGCCGGCTCCGCGAAGTACCACCAGTGGGGGTGCATATCGAGGGCGATGGTCTCGTTGGAGTTGAGATTCTTTTTCGGGTACGGCATGACAGCCACTCTATATCGTGTGGTAAATGACCACCCCCTCCGCACTGAACGGCCCAGTGCGGAACGACTCGTTGCTGAACGGGTTGGACGCCGAACAGCGCGCCGCGGTCATCAGCGAGGCGGCACCGCTGGCCATCGTGGCCGCTGCCGGTTCCGGCAAAACCACTGTGCTCACGCGACGAATTGCCTACCGCGTTGCCCACGACACCGCCCAGGCACGCCACGTGCTCGCGCTCACGTTCACACGCGACGCGGCAGCCGAGTTGAAGCGGCGCCTGCGGCGGCTCGACATTCGTGAACCGATCGAAGCCGCCACCTTCCACGGCATGGCCCTGCGGCTCTTGCGCGATCGCGCACTCGCGGCTCATCAATCGCCACCGCAGGTCGCCAACGATCGCAACCGTCTGGCACGCGAGGTGCTCACCGAAGTGAAGATGACGGTCGAGCCTTATGCCGCGCTTGCCGACCTCGATTGGGCTCGGGCCCGCATGGTGACTACCGATCGCTACGAAAGCGCCATTCGTCAGGCTCGACGACGAAGCGCGATTCCTGCGGCGCGCTATGCCAGCTTCGTCGATGCGTACGAACGGTTGAAACGCCGCCGCGGCGTGATCGACTTCGACGACCTGCTGACGCAAACGCTGACCGCCTTGCGCACAGATGCCGCGTGGGCAGAGGGCGTGCGGTGGCGATACCGCCACCTCTTCGTCGACGAGGCACAAGATCTCAACCCATTGCAGCACGCCGTGCTGGAGGGAGTGCGTGGCGGGCGGCCAGACATCTGCCTGGTCGGCGATCCGCGCCAAGCTATCTACGGTTGGAACGGAGCCGACCCGAGCACACTCGCGGAAGTCGAGGTGCACTATCCGCGCGTGACGGTCCTCGCTCTCACCTCCAACTATCGGTGCTCGCCACAGGTCTTGCGCGCCGGAGCCGCAGCCCTAGAGGCGAGCGGCCAACACGACTCGTCGCGCAGCGAGCTACCCGGTGGCCCAGCCGTGCGGGTGCAGCAATACCCCGACGAGCGCGCCGAAGCAGACGCTGTCGTGCGGCATGTACGCGGATGGATGCACCAACGCCGTGGGCGCGAGCTCGCCGTGTTAGCTCGCACCAACGAACAGCTCACCGTGCTGCAAGCAGCCTTCGATGATCGAGGTATCGAGACAGAACGCAGCGTCGGTAGGTCACCTTTGGAGTCTGTCTTGCGTACCGCGTACCGATGCACGTCGCGCGAACAGCTCAGCGATTGGGCGCAAGCCGGCGTCGGCGATACCGACGAGCTGACGCGTCGTGTTGCAACCGAGGCCGATCGCTACCTCTCGTCGGGCGAGTCGGGCACATTTCGCGCGTGGGTCGAAGCGCGTGCAGCGTTCGACGACCTGGAACCAACCCACGACGGCAACGCGGTTGCACTGATCACGTTCCACGCCGCCAAAGGACGCGAGTGGGATGGTGTGGTGATCACCGGCGCCGAGGAGGGTTTGGTGCCGCACGGCTCCGCCAGCTCCGCGCCGCAACTGGCAGAGGAGGCTCGCCTCTTCTATGTCGCGATCACGCGCGCCGCTCACGATCTGCTGATCACGCACTGCGCGACACGGCAACGAAAGGTTGTGGCAGCGAGTCGCTGGCTGCAAGCAGTGCTCGATACCGGCACGATCGATGAACCAGTAGCGCCACCGCCACGTCAGCAGCGCGGGCCGGATCCGTTGGAGCCGCTGCGGCAGTGGAGAGCTGCGATCGCGCGCGTCGGTGGCCAGAGCGAATTGGCAGTGTGTAGCGATCGCGTACTTCGGTCGCTGCATGAATCACCACCGACAGATACCTCGGAACTCGCTGTTCGGCTGGGAATCTCGCAAACCGCGGCAGCCGCGCTACGGCCGCTGCCAGTAGCCCAAGCCTGAAGCCCCGGAACCTCAGGCGAGGTCGACCATGACCGGCGCGTGATCGCTTGGCAATTGCCCTTTGCGAGCGTTGCGATCGACGAGCGAAAACTCGCAACGTTCGGCGACGCCGGCAGTGCCGAGCACGAGGTCGATTCGTAACCCACGACCCTGATGGAAGTCGCCGGCTCGATAATCCCACCAGCTGTACAGCTTCCCGTCCGCGTGGTGTTTGCGAAAGAGATCGGTCATTCCCCAATCGCACAGTGCTTGCAGCTCGGCGCGTTCGGCGGGGCTGACGTGGGTGGCACCGACAAACTTGGCCGGGTCGTACACATCGAGGTCGGTTGGTGCGATATTGAAGTCGCCGGTGACGATGACCTGGTCGGTGGGTTTACTGAGTGCAGCAACGTGGGCGCGCAGCTGCGCCAACCAACGCAGCTTGTACCGATAGTGATCGTCCTCCAGCGTGCGCCCGTTGGGCACATACACACAGCTCACGCGGATGCCATCGCACAGCGCAGAAATGATTCGAGCATCAGGGTCGGGTTCGCCGCCGCCGGCGAAGTTCACAACGACGTCGGTCAGCCCAACGCGCGACAAAATCGCGACGCCATTCCACTGCCCTTGCCCGTAGTGCGCCGACTCGTAACCGAGCGCTGCGAAGGCCAACGCAGGAAACGCATCGTCGGCCATCTTGGTCTCTTGCATGCAAAGGACGTCGGGCTGGACATCGGCGAGCCACTCCTCAACGCGCGGCAGTCGGACTTTCAGTGAGTTGACGTTCCAGGTGGCGAGGCGCACGGCGTGGAAGCTAGCGAATCAGTCGGCCGAACGGCGACGACGCAAACCCGACTTCGCCAAGGTAGCGGCGGGTTTCGCCTTCTTCGGCGCGTTGGCAGCTCGCTTCGCGGGGGCTTTCGCGGGCTTCTTTGCAGGAGCCTTCGCCGACTTCTTTGCCGGTGCCTTGGCAGCCTTCTTCGCCGGTGCCTTGGCAGCCTTCTTCGCCGGTGCCTTGGCAGCCTTCTTCGTCGATGGTTTGACTGGCTTCGTACCGGATTTCTCGACAGGAGACTTGGCGACCCTCTGCGCGACCCGCTTCGCTGGCTTGGCTGGCTTGGCTGGCTTGTCTGCGACTTCCCCCGCTACAGCATCCGACCCGAGGCCAGGGATCGCAAGATCCACGCTGCGCTTGGTCGGCCGGAAACTGTCGACCACCAGCGTGACCGACTCGCCGACCTTCATGAATTCGCGGGCACTTCGTGGGGCTGGATCGGCCATGAGACGCAGCGGTACGTAGCCGATGATCGAGTCGTCGACGCGCACGTAGGCACCGTGTGATGAATAGTGGTCGACAATCGCGTTGACACTCGTTCCCACCGGGTGGCGTTCGACGAACGTGAGAAACGTGAGCAAATCGTTGACCGTCGACTTTGGCCCTGCGTTCGTTCTCCCCGCCGCGTCATTTGGCTCGCGAGCCGTCTTCGGCACGCTCTTTGCGCCCCGCTTGGCGACAGCCTTTGCCGCAGTCTTCGCGCGCGCCGGGCCGGGCGGCGGACCCTTCGGGACAGGCATCGGTTGGCTGGCCTCGGGGCTTCCGACGCGAACGGTCTCGGCGGCGGACTTGCCGCCAGCAGCTTTGCGTTTTCCGTCGGCGACGCTCTTACGGCTCAGTGGCCCTCGCACCGGTAGTCGGTTGACGAAGATCCAGCCGATGTGTGGAACCGGTTTGCCACCAACGAGACGACCTTCATCGAACAGCCACGGGTACTGACCGTGGAACTCTTGAAAGCTGTCGTTGGAGATGATCGTCGCCTTGACCTTGTGAGCGATGCTGAGCACGAAGGCGTCGCCACGACCGATCGCGCCGGCGGGCGGAGCGACGAGTTCGTTATTGCTGACGCCTTCATCGAACTCGCGAGCCTCCTTCGGGTTGATGCGGTGTCCGAATGTTGCGTCAACCACGACGGTGATCAGCGCCTCTGGATTGTCTGCCAAATAGGCGAGCACCGCATCGTTAAGTTGCGCGAGGCTCGGCTGAGTACGGCCTTCGGTCGCCAGGTTCGATCCGTCGACGACGACATGTTGTGGCATAGCCCGGTCAGCCTACGATGCGCCGATGAAGAAAGCCGTCCTATGGGATTTCGGAGGCGTGATTCTCTCCAGTCCGTTCGAGGCGTTCAATCGCTACGAAGCCGATCATGGATTGCCGCCGGACTTCATTCGTTCGGTCAATGCCACCAACCCGCACGACAACGCCTGGGCGAAGTTGGAGCGCGGCGAGATCAGCCCTCGCGACTTCGACCAGGCGTTCGCCGACGAATCTGCGGCCCTAGGTAATCGAGTACCGGGTGCCGATGTATTGGCACTGCTGTCCGGCGAGATTCGACCGAAAATGGTCGCACTGCTGGATCGCGTGAAGGCAGCCGGCTTCAAGGTGGCCTGCCTGACGAACAATGTCGTCACCGCAGAATCGCCTGCCGGGCCGATCTCGAAGCGTGCGGCAGATCTCGCCGCGGTGATGGCCCGCTTCGATGACATCGTCGAGAGCAGCAAAGTCGGTGTGCGTAAGCCCGAGCCGCGCTTCTACGAGGTCGCGTGCGAGCGACTCGGCGTCGCACCCGACGAGTGTGTGTTCCTCGACGACCTTGGCATCAATCTCAAGCCAGCCGCACAGATGGGCATGACCACGATCAAGGTGATATCCGAGCAGCAAGCGATCGAAGACCTCGTGGCAGTTCTGTGGCCAACGTGATGAGTTCTTAGACGACTTTCAGATCCGCCTCAGTCGCGGAACGTCTCGTCCATCATCTCGACGAGTTCGTGGTCGTGAATTGCTTTGCTACCAGTCGCCGGGCTGCCGTTGCCAACGCGACTAACGAGGCGCAATGCAGGCCCCGTCTCGCTCACTCGATTGAATCGCGCATTCATGAATGTCCAGGGCCCCATGTTGTCGGGCTCCTCTTGCAACCACACGATGTCCTGCGCGTTCGGGTAGCGATCAAGCGCAGCACGCATTTGTTCCGCTGGGAAGGGGTACAACTGCTCCACGCGGACGATCGCCGTCGCCGAGCCGCGCTTATCGCGGGCGGCCATCGCGTCCCATACGACTTTGCCGCTACAGAAAACCACCCGACGGACCGCCGCGGGATCGCCGACGAACGGATCGTCGAGTACCTCCTGAAACGATCCGACGGTGAGGTCGTCGATCTTGGACCGGCTCTCCTTCATGCGCAGTGGCGCCTTAGGCGTGAACAGCACAAGCGGCTTGCGAATATCGCGCAGAACCTGTCGACGAAGCAGGTGGAAGTACTGCGCCGCAGTCGTGGCGTTGCACACTTGAAGGTTGTCGTCCGCGCACAGGATAAGGAAGCGCTCGATACGCGCTGAACTGTGCTCGGGACCTTGGCCTTCGAAGCCGTGTGGCAGCAAGAGCGTCAACCCGTTCGTCTGGCCCCACTTGTCTTCGGCCGCGACAACGTATTGATCGATGATGATCTGTGCACCGTTGACGAAGTCGCCAAACTGCGCCTCCCACATGACCAGCGCTTCTTTGTTCTGATACGCATAGCCATACTCAAAGCCGAGCGCGGCGTACTCGCTGAGCAGGCTGTCGTACACCCAGAACCTGGCTTGCTTGCCTGGCAACGTATCGAGTGGCACCCACGGCGTCTCGTCCTCGACATCGATCAGCGCATCGTGACGTTGACTGAAGGTGCCGCGACGTGTGTCTTCGCCTGCGAGGCGAACCGGAATACCTTCCAGCACCAGCGAGCCGATTGCCAGCGCCTCAGCGGCGGACCACTCGACTTCGCCGGCGTCGTGATACATCGTCGCTCGCGTCTCGAACTGACGCACCAACTTTGGATGGGGCGTGAAACCTTCGGGATAGGCGGTCAAGTGATTGAAGATCGAGTCGAGGGTTGTGCGCGCGACACCGGTGTCGATTTGTGGCCGCACCCCCATCGGTTTCGGCGGCCGCGCGACCTGAACTTCTACAGGCTTCTGCGAACGCGTTTCGTCGAGCGCCACCTGCAGCTTGCTATTGAAATCGGCGAGCGCCCCTTCGGCTTCTTCCACCGAAAGTTCGCCGCGCTTGACCAACGACTCGACGTAGAGCTTGCGAACGCTGCGGTGCTCGGCGATCGCCTTGTACATCAGCGGCTGCGTGTAGCTGGGGTCGTCGCCCTCGTTGTGGCCGTGGCGCCGGTAGCACACAAGGTCGATCACCACGTCCTTGTGAAACTTCTGGCGGTACTCGAATGCCAGCTCAGCAACTCGCACGCATGCCTCTGGGTCGTCGCCGTTGACATGGAAGATCGGCGCCTGCACTGTCTTGGCGACGTCGCTGCAATACAGCGAGCTGCGCGAATGTTGCGGGCTGGTGGTGAAACCAATCTGGTTGTTGATGATTAGGTGAATGGTGCCGCCGACGCGATACCCGGCAATGTCGCTCATCGCCAAACACTCGGCAACGACGCCTTGGCCCGCGAACGCCGCGTCGCCGTGGATCAAAAGCGCCAGCGACGGGAACGAACCCTGTGGCTCGATGCCATCCTGGATTGCGCGCACGATGCCGAGCACTACCGGACCGACGGCCTCTAGGTGGCTGGGGTTCGCGGCAAGCTCCACCCGGATTGACTCGCCGCCAGGGCCCACGAACTTTCCAGTCGCGCCGAGGTGGTACTTCACGTCGCCGGAACCCTGCACAGACCCCGGATCGACATGACCTTCGAACTCCCTGAAGATCTGGTCGTAGCTCTTGCCCATCACGTTCGCCAGCACGCTGAGTCGACCGCGATGTGTCATCCCGATCACAGCGGAATCGAGACCCGCAACGGCGGCCATTGCCAGAACCTGATCCAACACAGGAATTGCGCTCTCGGCGCCTTCCAGCCCAAAGCGCTTCGTCCCGACGTACTTTGTAGCCAAGAACTTTTCGAAGGCTTCCGCAGCATTGAGGCGTTCGACGACTCGGTGCTTGCGCTCCTTGGTCATCGTCCACTGTGCGCCCTCGAGCTTGCCCTGAATCCAGCGCTGCTCGGCGAAGTCTTGGATGTGCATGTACTCGACGCCGATTGTTCGGCAATATGCGTCGCGCAGCACGCGCAGCAATTCGCCGAGTGTCAATTTGTCGGTACCACCAACGCCGCCAGTGAGGAACTCGCGGTCGAGGTCCCAGATGGTCAGGCCGTAGGTCGCCGGGTCGAGCTCGGGAGGCATCTCCGGCCGCTTCCATCGCAATGGATCGAGGTCGGCAATCAAATGTCCGCGCACGCGGTGCACTCGAATGAGTGTTGCGACCTGCATTTGCTTGTGCAGCATCGCCTCTTCGTTGTTCAACGGGTTACGGTCGACGCGCCACTGCACTGCCTCGTAGGGCACTCCGATGCTGCGGAACACGTCGTCGTAGAAGCCGTGTTCGCCGAGCAGCAACTCGTGCATTCGCTGTAGAAACAGGCCGCTCTCTGCACCTTGAATGATGCGGTGGTCGTAAGTACTCGTGATCGTCACGACCTTGCTCACACCGAGCGAACCGAGCGTGCGATGATCCGCGCCCTGGTACTCGGCTGGGTAGTCGATGGTGCCAACGCCGACGATGACACCCTGACCGGGCATGAGTCGCGGCACGCTCTGCACAGTGCCGATCGTGCCGGGATTCGTCAGCGAGATTGTGGCGC
>Ga0163150_10001427_pt1 | contig 40299 bp, 27 predicted proteins | sample OliLakLV19P2IB_FD_148628 | JGI IMG/M metagenome (GOLD analysis project Ga0163150, IMG submission 148628) | Freshwater microbial mat bacterial communities from Lake Vanda, McMurdo Dry Valleys, Antarctica - Oligotrophic Lake LV.19.P2.IB | ecosystem: Environmental > Aquatic > Freshwater > Lake >... | reverse complement strand
GAAACACACCGATGCGATGCGCCTCGGCCGCGTCGATCGTTTCGGCCGTGAGTAAGAGCCGCGCGGAATGTCCGGCGCCGATACGAAACGCCAACAGCGGCGCGACCAGCCCTGCCACGATCCCCCGCCGCGGTTCGGGGAACCCGAATGTCGCCGAACCGACCGCCAGAACGATGTCGCAGGCCAGAACCAGGCCCGCGCCGCCGGCCACGGCCGGACCATTCACCGCCGCAACAAGCGGCTTGGGAAAACGGAGCATGGTCTCGATCAGCTCCTGGTACGCGACGGCGTCCTCGTACCACTGCGCGCGGGGATCGGGCTGCTGACTCGTGGTGCGCATTTCCTCCAGATCGAGTCCCGCGCAAAAGGCCGAGCCCGAGCCGGCGATCACGACGGCCCGCACGCGCCGCTCTTGGTGCAAGTCGCCCAGAGCTTGCAGCAATTCGCTTAAAAGCTGCCGCGAGAGGGCGTTGCGCCGTTGCGGCCGATTGAGGATAATCGTGCCCGTGTGTTCGTGGACGTGAATGCGGAGTGGCGGCTGATCGTTCATTTCAATTTGCGTTCGAGCGGCCTGAACGGTTACTGAGCGCTCCTCTTCGAGTCGCGGCTAACCGAGTCTCTTGAATCATTAATGTCCGACTCTCGATCCTCGATTCCCTCACACCTGATAAACCCCCACGCGAAATGGCTCGTCGCTGACTTGCCGTGTGGCCGTTTCGAGGGCAAAAATCAACTCGTCGCGGGTCTGGGCGGGGTCGATGATCCGGTCCACCCAACCGCGGGCCGCGCCGTAGCGAGAGTCCATTTGCCGGTCGTAGTCTCCCTTGACCCGTTCGCGCAGGTCGGTCATTTCCTGTGCGTCCGCGGCGTGCCCCTGTCGCTCGAAGCTCTTGATCATGACGTCCAACAGCGTGCTCGTGGCTTGCTCGCCCCCCATGACGGCGCAGCGGGCCATCGGCCAGGCGAAGATCAACCGTGGGTCGAAGGCCTTGCCGCACATGGCATAGTTGCCCGCGCCGAAGGAGCCGCCCACCAGCACCGTGAGTTTCGGCACGCGGCTGTTGCTGATGGCGTTGACCAGCTTGGCGCCGGCCTTGATGATCCCTTCGCGTTCGCTGTCGCGGCCGACCATGAAGCCGTTCACGTCCTGCAAGAAGATGATCGGCAGCCAGTCCTGGTTGCAGTTCATGACAAACCGCGCGGCCTTCTCGGCGCTGTCGACGTACAGCACTCCGCCGAACTGGATCGGTCCGTCGGCCGGCCGCACCTGGTGATGCTGGTTGGCGACGATGCCCACGGAGAACCCGCCGATCCGCGCCGTTCCGCACACAACCGACTGGCCGTACTCCGGCTTGTATTCGTCGAAGCTCTCGGCATCGACGATGCACTCCAGCACCTGCCGGACTTCGTAGTCTTGTCGCGAGTTAGGACTTACCAGGTCATAGATGTCGCGCGGCGGGCGAGCCGGCGGCGAAGCCTCGCGGCGAGTGAACGGCGCAGGCGGTTGCGCCGAATCGGGTGCGACGAGGGCCGCCAATCGCCGCAACCGTTCGATGCAGGCTTCGTCGTTCGGGTCGCGGTAGTCGATCGTGCCACTGACCTGGGCGTGCATCTTGGCGCCGCCGAGCTCCTCGCTGCCGACTTCCTGGCCGATCGCGCTTTTCACCAGGGCCGGACCGGCGAGATACAGGCCCGAGCCGTCGGTCATCAGCAGTTTGTCGCACAGAACCGGTAGGTAACCACCGCCGGCGACGCAATTGCCCATGATCGCCGCGACCTGGCCCAGACCGGCGGCCGAGATGACCGCGTTGTTGCGGAAGATGCGGCCAAAATCGTCCTCGTCGGGAAAGACGTCCTCCTGCAACGGCAGGAATACGCCCGCCGAGTCGACCAGGTAGACCAACGGCAAGCGGTTGTGGAAAGCGATGCGTTGGGCGCGGAGCACCTTCTTGGCGGTGGCCGGAAAGAACGCGCCCGCCTTCACCGTGGCGTCATTGGCGATGATCATGTGCCGCCGGCCGGCAATCGTGCCGATGCCGCAAACGACGCCGGCGCTCGGTGCGCCGCCCCACTCGGTGTACATCTCCCACGCGACCCACAGACCGACCTCGAAGAACTTTGCGCCGGGATCGATCAGCCGGTCGATCCGTTCGCGGGCCGTGAGCCGACCTTTGGCATGTTGACGCTCGATGGCCTTCGCGCCACCGCCGAGCATGATCTCGGACTCGAGGGCGGCGAACTGCTGCGTGAGTTGGGCCAGGGTCTCGCGTGGTTCGGTCTTGGCGGCCATAGGCGGGCGATTTCAGCCAAAGGGGCGAAGCGTGCGTCGTGCCCAAGCATCATACCAACGTGCCTGGGAGCGGGAAGCACAGCGGCAACGTGTGGTGAAAAGGCAACTCGCGTTTCGCGCCGCTCGTTGCGGCGGTGCAACGTTTTCCAAGCGTACAACCACCGAGCGAACGCAGCGAGACGCGTCGTTAACGTCCGCCCAATAACGACTTGCGGCGGTCCGAGCGACTCCACTTAGGGTCGTTGGCATCGCACGTGCTTTCTTCGCCCCTGTCCCGCGGGGGCCCCGGTTTTGGGCCCTTCACCATGGCCGCCGTCACGTCGAGGAATCACACCGTGCGAAAGACCGCCAGGAAGCTGCCCCCGCCACAGAACGCCGCCGCCGCCAAACGGACCCAGTCCAAACAATCCGCCAAGAGCCCGCCGAAAGGTCGGGGCCGCGGCGCTCGATCCGCCGACAGCGCGGCTGCCGGCTTCGAGCCAGATGAAATTGACCTGGACGCCGCGATCGTCGAGCCGCTCGACGTTCTGGTCGACGGACTCGAAGAAGCGCAGGACCTTGAAGTCGTGGACGAACATGCCGCCGATCGCGATACGGGCGGCGACGACCGCATCGACGACCCCGTGCGCATCTACCTAATGCAGATGGGCGAGATTCCGCTGCTCTCTCGGGAACAAGAGCTGACTAGTGCCCGACGAATCGAACGCACGCGGACCGCATTTCGCTGCCACATGCTGGCCAGCGACTACGTATTGCAAGGCGCCGTGACGCTATTGAAAAAGGTCCGCGACGGCGAGCTGCGCTTGGACCGCACCGTGGAAGTGTCGGTCACCGACGCGGCGGAAAAGAAACAAATCATCAGCCTGCTGCCTCCCAACCTTTCGACGCTCGACCATCTGCTGCGGCAGAACCTGCGCGATTTTCGGATCACCGTGTCGCGCCGCCGCCGCATGACGGAGCGCCGCGCGGCCTGGCGGCGACTGGTGCGCCGCCGACACAAGGCCGTTTGCCTGGTCGAAGAGCTCAATCTGCGCACGCCGCGTTTGCAGCCGCTCTTGGACCAGTTGGGCGAGATCTCGCGGCGCATGGACTCGATTATTCAGCAGTTGCGCGAGTACCGCACGGCCGCTGTGCCGGACGAGCACGTGCTGCCCTTGCGGCACGAGCTGCGATACCTGATGAAGATTACACTGGAAAGCCCGGCCACGCTCCGCCGCCGCGTGGCCCGTACGGCCCGCTTGCAAGAAAAATACGACGCCGCGAAACGAGACCTATCGGCCGGAAACCTGCGGCTCGTCGTGTCGATCGCCAAACGCTATCGCAACCGCGGGCTGAGCTTCCTGGATTTGATCCAGGAAGGCAACACGGGCCTGATGCGAGCGGTCGACAAGTTCGAGCACGCCCGCGGCTTCAAATTCTCGACGTATGCCACGTGGTGGATTCGGCAGGCCATCACGCGAGCCATTGCCGACCAGAGCCGCACGATCCGCATGCCGGTGCATATGATCGAAACCATGACCAAGGTGCGTATCGTGACGCGCGACCTGGTGCAAAAGACCGGCCGCGAGCCGAGTGTGGAAGAAGTGGCCTACGCCGCCGGCTTGTCGCTGGAGGATGCCGCCTGCGTGATCAAAATGACGCGGCAACCACTCTCGTTGGATCAACCCGTGGGAGACCACGACGACAGCTTCTTCGGCGAGTTCGTCGAGGACCACCGCGAAGAGGATCCACTCAAGGAAATGAGCCAGGATCTGCTCAAGCAGCGGATTGCCAAGGTACTGGAAAGCCTGAACTACCGAGAACGCGAGATCCTGCGGCTGCGATATGGCCTGGCCGATGGATACTCGTACACGCTCGAAGAGGTCGGACAAATCTTTGCCGTGACCCGAGAACGCGTCCGGCAGATCGAAGCTAAAGCCGTGCGCAAGCTGCAGAACCCCGCCCGAGCTCAGCCGTTGATCGGCTTCGTCGATTCGGCCGAGTTCGCGTGAGACGACGACGATCTGGCTACCGAGTCAGGCCGGGCACGATCGTCGGCGTCGCTCCGCGGATGTTGTTGTCATGCACTAGCACCTGGTTCTTGCCGACGAAGTAGGTATTGAAACCGGCGACAACGAGTTGTAAGTCGGATACTCGGCTCGCTCGTCGACTTGTTCGACCACACAAGCCCCGTCAGGCGTGTGCAGTAGGTCGCCTGCTTTTAGCTCTTTGGCCATGCGCCAACCGGCGCCCGAAACCCAAAACGGGTGCCCACGTGTCACGAGGATCTCGTCGTCGGCGAACTTGAGGGCCAGCGCGCTTGCTGGAGGTCGAACCGTCGTGGCCATCACCGGGCGATATGCCAGCTCGCCAGTTTCGGTGTCCTGGGACAGAACTTCCTCCCCGACTAGCAATTTCTCCACGGCAATGGGCCCACTTCGAGTCCAAACCGGAGTGCCCGCGACAAAGCAGGACCGCGTTCGGGTGCCGGGCGGTGGCAGAGGCGGCGTCGTTTGAAGATACGATTGCACCTGGGCATAAGGCCGGTATACGTACGAGCCAGTCTCGTAAATTGGTTTCTCATCGGGATAGTACATTTCGTTGTAGTTGCTCCACCAGCGCCACCATTGCGTCGGGACCGCTGGCAGCTCCGTTCCCGTCGCGGTTCGCAAAACATAGGCGATCCGTTCGTTGAGTTGTTTTGACCTACTGTTGTGTTGCTCTGCCCGCATGGCGACCCGTGCGTCTTTCGCCGCGGATTGCTCCACGGGAGGCCGAACCATCGTTATCCGAGATCGGATACCGCTCGATCCGGGGGGCGGCGGAGGCGGCGCGAGCCCATTTCCGTTATAGCGGCTCGAACCTGGCACCGCAGGCACGGGCTCAGGCGTATAGACGTGCATGGATAAGAACGACCTATCCGCGTTCGGTCCTTCTTGGTACAGACTGAGTCGGTCGCCAACCGCGCCGCCGTATCGGCCGCCGACATCGAAACTCACTTCGATGGGCATCTCCATGTGCGCCAGGAGGGACGGGGCATAGGCGTACAGATCCCGCGACTTCAGCGCCAAAGCCGCCTTTTCGCGGATCTCAGGCGAATCAGAAAGCACGGCGTGCTTTGCCAGCGACACGGTGGCCGCGGCGCCGGGCATCTTGTCCAAGATCGACACAACGAGCCTCGCGCCCTCGACGCCACTGATCGAGACCCTCGACTCGAGCGCCGGGATAGCGTCTGTATCGCGGATGGCCGACAACTGCGCCTTCGCGGATTCTCGAAGCTGTGCGTCTTTGCCAGTAAAGTCGTCGCGCAGCCGAGTAAGCTGTTGCTTCCACCGCTCATCGATCGCACGTCGCTTTTGCCAGGTGCTGTCAGTTGCCACCGCCCGCGCGGCTGCTTCCTTAGGATCCGCCTGCCGTTTGTCGAGTTTCAACTTGGAGATCGCTTCCTTGTGGCTCCGATCGAATTCGAGGACCTTTGCAAGGTGCAATCTTTCCTGCGCAACCAGTCCCGCATCGCGGCAAAAGTGCGCCAGTTTCAGATGATCCGCGGCGCTGGATGGCAGCGTCTCGCGACGCTCGCGATATTGGGCCAGATATTCTGGCTTTGCTGTCCGGCCCGCCCGCTCGACGGTCGAGATCCATGCCCCGTCGACCAGCACCTCGCCCGAGTGCCAATGCGCGGGCGGATAGTTGGGATTCACGCCGAGAGCATCGCGCAAATTGGCGGCGCGCTCAGCGAGTTTTCCGACCGACTCAGCCTGAAGCGCCGCAGTCACAAGTTGCGGCGCGGACTTTGCCGCCGGAACCTGTTCGCGAGGTGCTTCCGCGGCCACCAAAACTGGGCTCGCAAAGCACGAGCCAACTACCGCAAGTGTCCAAAAAACAGACGAACTACAGCCGCGTTCACCGCACATACGAGCCTCCCCCTTCGCAGAATGAGCACGTGAAGCTATTGTTTCGACGCCCGGGTTCCGACAACACTCGTTACTTCGGCAACCCCGGTACGATCGTCGACGTCGCGCCGCGGATGTTGTTGTCGTGCACCAGGATCTGACTCTGACCGACAAAGTAGGTGTTGAAGCCCGCGACCACGAGGTTGTACGTGGGGTAATTCGAGCGTTCTTCGAGTCCTAGAACCACAATTGATCCGCGTGGTGTATGCAACTTGTTTCCGACCTTTAATTCCTTGGTCATCCGCCAGCCGCTGCCGGAGACCCAAAATGGATGTCCGCGCGATACGAGCAGTTCTTCGCCGGCCACTTTGACGCCAATGGTCGGCAACGGCGGGCGAACCGTTGTCACCAAGACAGGCCGGTAGCTTAGCTCGCCGGTTTCAATATCCTGGGCGAGAACATTTTCGCCGACCAAGACCTCCTCGATCGGCATGGGCCCACTCTGCGTCCAGACAGGCGTTCCCGCGACAAGGCATTCGCGGGCGCTAACCGATGGTGTCGGCGTCGGTCGCGGCTGCGGAACCGCAGTGGAAACACGATACGACGTGACTTGCGCATACGGCGTATGCGCATAATAGCCCGATTCATAAACCGGTTTCGTTCCCGAAAAATAGATATCATTGTAGTCGTACCACCAGGTCCACCATTGAGTGGGAAGATCGCCAAGCTGCGTTCCCGTGGCGGTCCGCAGCACGTAGGTGATCCGCTCGTTGAGCTGCTTGGCATGTTGGTTGTACTGCTGGACTTCGTTGGCGATGGCTGCGTCGCGCGAGGACGATTGCTCGACAGGCGGCCGCACCATGGTCACCTTCGAACGAACATCGGAAGTGCCGGGAGCGGGACGGGGTGGCTCGAGCAAATTGCCGCCATACTTCGTCGATCCAGGCGCCGCCGGCACCAGTTCGGGCGTAAAGAACGTCATCGACAGGAACGAGCGGTCGGCTTCTGGGCCTTCCTGAAAGAGCTTCAGCTCATGCCCTACGGCGCCCCCATAACGGCCGCCCACCTCGAAACTCACCTCGATAGGCATCTTCAAGTGCGCCAATAGCGGCGGCGCGTAGGCGTAGAGGTCTCTTGTCTTGAGCGCTAACGCCGCCTTCTCGCGAACTTCGGGCCACTCGGATAGCACGGCGTGTTTCGCGAGCGATACGGTTGCCGGCGCAGCGGGCACCTTTTCCAAAATCGCAAGCACGAGTAGTGAGCCTTCCTTGCCGCTGGCTGAAACGATCGATTCGAGCGCCGGGATGGCCTCGCCATCGCGAATTGCCAGCAAAGTTTGCTTGGCCGGTTCGTGCCGTCCTGGGTCTTTGCTGGCGAAGTCGTCGCGCAGACGCGTGATCTGGTCCTTCCAGTGTGCGTACGTTTCGGTCCGTTTGCGTTGGGCTTCGGCAATTGCCGAAGCTTGGCGCGCAACAACCTTGGGGTCGACCGGACGTTTAGGAGTCCGCAGTTTGTTGATGGCCTCTTTGTTGTTGGGGTCGAATTGCAGCGCCAGAGAGAGATGCAATCGCTCCTGGTCGACGAGCCCTGCGTCGCGACAAAAACGTGCCACGCGAAGTTGGTCCGCCCCGGTGGATCCCATGGATTCGCGCAATTTGCGATACTGTGCTAATTGACCGGCGCTGGAGTCCGCTTCCGATTCTCCTGCAACAGAATTCCATTTGCCGTCGACGAGCACATGGCCCAAATGCCAATGCGCGGGTGCATAACCGGGGTCCGCGGTCACGGCATCGTGGAGCAATGCCGCGCGCTGCTCGATATTTCCGGCGGCCTCGGCCCTGAGCGCTGCTGCGACCAGTTGTGACGCCGACTTGGCTTCGGGTGACTTGTCGTCCGCAGTCGCCGGTACAGGCGCTGGTTGCTGTCGCGACTCTTCCGCCCAGGAAACGCGGGGCGGAACAAATGCCAGAAACCCAGCCGCGGTCCAGAACACTACCCCGCGGCAAACGCCGTACGCGCGCATGACATGCCTCCCATTTCGCAAAAAAGAGTTGAGCGAAACCTACCCTATTCCAACGCTCGGCGCAAACTAAGCGCCCTTCGCTTCACCAAGGAGGCCAGATTCCGGTGAAGCGATTTTCCACCAGCACGTCACCGCTTGCGCAGCACGACTGTATCCGGATTATCGCGATTTCCTTCGCGGTTGTCTACAGATTTTTGGCCACAGTTTTTGACCCGCGGGATTGCACCCGACAGTCGACGTGGGCCGGCATGGCTTTTCCGCCTATTTGGCCGCTCGCGAGGCAATTAGAATGGCGACAACGTGGGCCCTCGATTGTTAGTCCCAATTAGGAGCAGGTTTGTGTCGCCGTATCACGTCACGTTGGGGACTCGGCACTACTCGTTTGCCGACCTCAAAATGCTGCTGGCCAAGGCCTCTCCGGCTCGTTCCGGCGATGCGTTGGCCGGCATCGCTGCCGAGAGTGCCGAAGAGCGAGTGGCCGCCCAGTCGCTGCTGGCCGACGTGCCACTGGCGGCTTTTCTAGAAGCCCCCTTGGTCCCGTATGAAAGCGACGAAGTCACCCGGCTGATTCTCGACGACCACGACAAGCAAGCCTTCGAGCCGGTGCGACAGCTTTCGGTCGGCCAATTTCGCGATTGGTTGCTCTCCTATGAAACGACCAGCGAGACGCTGGCCGCCCTGGCCGCGGGGCTGACGCCCGAGATGGTCGCCGCCACGAGCAAACTCATGCGCAACCAGGACTTGATCCTGGTCGCGCAAAAGTGCCGCGTGGTCACTCGCTTTCGCGATACGTTGGGCCTGCCCGGCCGGCTTGCAGTTCGCCTGCAGCCCAACCACCCGACCGACGACGAGCGGGGCATCGCGGCGTCGATTCTCGATGGCCTTTGCTACGGCTGCGGCGACGCCGTGATCGGCATTAACCCCGCCGGCGACAACGTGCCGAAAACGATCGACCTGTTGCGGCTGATCGACGAAGTGATTCAACGCTACGAGATTCCCACACAATCGTGCGTGCTGGCTCACGTGACCACGCAGCTGGCCGCGCTCGAACGGGGCGCGCCGATCGATCTCGTGTTTCAATCGATCGCCGGCACGGAAGCGGCCAATGCCAGCTTTGGCGTAAATCTCAAGCTGCTGGCCGAAGCCCACGACGCCGCACGCAGCCTGGCCCGCGGCACGGTGGGCGACAATGTCATGTACTTCGAGACGGGGCAAGGCTCGTGCCTCTCGGCCGACGCCCATCACGGCGTCGACCAGCAAACGCTCGAAGCCAGGGCCTATGCCGTGGCCCGCAAGTTTCAGCCGCTGCTGGTCAACACCGTCGTGGGCTTCATCGGACCGGAATACTTGTACGACGGCAAGCAGATCATCCGTGCCGGCTTGGAGGATCACTTCTGCGGCAAGTTGCTCGGCGTGCCGATGGGCTGCGATGTGTGCTACACCAACCACGCCCAGGCCGACCAGGACGACATGGATACGCTGCTGACGCTGCTGGGCGTGGCCGGCTGCAACTACATCATGGGCGTGCCGGGCGCCGACGACATTATGCTGAACTACCAATCCACGTCGTTTCACGATAGTCACTACCTGAGGCAAGCACTCGGGCTGCGACCTGCGCCCGAGTTCGAGGCTTGGCTAGAAAAAGTGGGCGTCACGAGCCGCGACGGGCGACTATTGCCGATCGGCACGAAGCACCCGCTGCTCGAAGTGGTGAAGACCGAGGAGTAGCAAACCGCGATGAGCGACGAGTTGACGACCAATCCGCAATCCGTAATTCGTAGTCCGCAATCGCTCGCCACTCCCAACCCCTGGCAGCAATTGCGGCGGGTGACTTCCGCACGAATTGCGTTGGGCCGCGCCGGCGGCAGTCTGCCCACGGCGGAGCTGCTCGACTTTCAACTCGCGCACGCCCGGGCGCGAGACGCGGTTTCGGCGCCCTTCGACATCGCAGCGCTTTCGAGTCAGATCGAACAGCTCGGCCTGCGCACCGTCGGCGTGCAGAGTGCCGCGGGCGATCATTCGACGTACCTTCAACGGCCCGATTTGGGACGACGGCTCAGTGACGCCAGTCGCGCGGTACTGCAATCGCCAGATCCTTCGATCTCAGCCGGAGTGGGCAACGGCAAAAGTCCTGAGATCGCCTTGATCGTCTCCGCGGGCCTATCCGCGCTCGCGGCCCAGCGGCAAGTCGTGCCGCTGATATCCGCCTGGTTGCCGCTGATCGAGACCGAGGGCTGGACCATCTCGCCCGTCGTTCTGGTCGAGTTTGGCCGCGTCGCGATCGAAGACGAGATCGGCGCCCTGCTGCAGGCCACGGCCGCTGTGATGCTGATCGGCGAGCGCCCCGGCTTGGGGTCGCCCGACAGTTTGGGAGCGTACCTCGTCTACGCTCCGCGAGCGGGCCGCACTGATGCCGAGCGGAACTGCGTTTCAAACATCCGGCCCGAGGGCCTTCCGCCCGAAACGGCGGCCGTGCGGATACATCACTTAGTGCGCGAGTCGCTGCGGCGGAAGCTTAGCGGAGTGCCGCTAAAGGACGAGAGCATCGGGCCCACTGGACTTCCGCGTGCAAATTCGATCGCCAGCGATCATTCCGACGACAATTGAATGGCCAACGCCGCGCAGCTATGATTGACGCGAGTTCGCGGATTTGAAGGTCACCGGTACACCGGGATGTGCGTTTCGTGGCGCCACGGCGAGAATAATCCTAGGCACAATAGGTCACGGACGATGACAAGGCGCCTTGACGAATCTTCAAATCTCAAAGGCGCTCAAGGTCTCGGCGCTCAAGGTCTCGGCGCTCAAGGTCTTCAGGAGCGTATCTAGGACTCTTCACATGCAGAAGCGATTTATGGATCATTCCATGCGACGCCTAAGTTGGATAATTCTGATTGCGGGAACCATGGGCGTTGCACTTTCAGGGTGCAGCGACACGGGACCAGCGACAATGGACGTGCAGTCGCCGGCTACCGGCAGCGACTCCGTAGTCGCCCGCAATGTCGGCCCGACCGAAAGTGGGCCCCCGCCTGTCGATGTGGCCGGCACAAAAGTGAAGACCTCGAAATATGACGCACGTCCCCTTGGCGACGATGATCCTAAATTGCCTCGCGTCTTGGTCATTGGCGCGTCCAATGCCCGCCGGTACACGATGGCACTACGAGAACTCATTAAGGACAAAGCCAACGTACATTACCCCAGCGAAAACTGCCGTTCATCGCGACACATCGTCGAAAGAATTGACAAATACCTCGGCGACCAACCTTGGGATGTCATTCAGTTCAATTGCGGAGGCCATGACATTTCGCTGGTGGATGAGAACCAAGAGGCCATTACGGCAGGGATGTCAGGAAGACCCCTCGTTCCAATGGACGAGTACCGCGCCAATTTGGAGAAAATCGTCGCACGACTTAAGCCAACTGGCGCCACGCTCATTTGGTGTACCAGCCTTCCGGTGGGCGAAATCGTGCGTCGCAAGCCAGCCGACGTCAACCGTTACAATGCCGCAGCGAAGGACATCATGCGTAAACATGGCATTCCAGTTACCGACCTGCACGACAAAGTGACGGGACGTGGCGAGCCGAAGTGGGTCAAGGACGGCATCCATTTCACTGAGGAAGCCTATGCCGAGATGGCTCGCGACATTGCCCCTGATATCGAAGAGGCATTGGCGGATCGCGCAATGCCTAAAGCCGGAGCGCGCCGCCTGCAGCAAAAGGACTCTGATAACCGCACAAGCAGTCCTTAAAGGACCACGTCGACCGTGGCTCTCCAACTGCCGCCCATCGCCAAACTACTTTCCCCCGGCCCCATTCGCAGGCGTAAACAATAGCGGGCCGTCGCCGGGGTCCGCTTCCTGTGCATTCGACCCGTTGCGGGGCAATGGTTGCTCGGAGGCATTTGGCGTTGGTTGCGGCTCTTCGGCTCGCGGTGCGATCGTGGCAGCTTTCAACTTGGCTTGTTCGCTCTTCAACCGTTCGGCTTCGCGGCTGATCCGTTCTTGCTGGATGGCCCGTAGTTGGTCGCGTGCCGTTTTTGCGTCTGGTACTGGCGAGCGACTTCCGACGGGCAAGGGCTGCGTGTCGGGCTTGAAGGCCCGCGGGTTGCCTGGCGTATTGTACTGATTGCGCTGATTGCCTTGCGAGTTGCGCGGCGCGTTTCGCGGATCGTACTGCATCGCTCGAGGCGCTGGAGTGAGATTCGGGACGCCCGCGTTGCCGCCACGCGGGTCGTGCTGGCCTGAGTTCGAATCGGACGGGAGCTGCACTTGTGGAGGCGTCGGCATGTCGGCGCGCGAATAGGGTTCTGCCTGCTTGGACTTGTCGAACAGCGACTTCCGCTTTTGGTAGTAACTGTTGGGCTGCGGTACGCTTGTCCGCGGCGATTGCGTCATGTCCTGCGCGTTGCGGCCCTGCATGCTGCGACGCTGCGAATTCACGTCCGGCGATCTGCCGCCCTGTCCGTTGCTATCGAGACCGTTGTCCATTTTGTTGGCGTAAGGCGCGGCGCCGAACTGCGCGGGTGACCGCGGACTACTCATCGTGCGGCGCGGATCTCGCTGAACTTGGGCGCTGTTATTGTTATAAGACGACCGCGCACGAGTCGTCTCGGCACGTGGGACAGGCGGTGGCGCGAAGGGAGACAAGACGCGGCTCGTGTCGTCTTGGTTGTTGTACTTTTTAACGACTGGCATGGCCGTTCGCGCAGGAGAAGACGGCTTGGAGTTAAGCCTCGTCGTGCTGCTCGGCTTGTATGTCCGGTTGTACCAGGAATTGCCGGGACTTACTGTGGTGCTTGGGTTGCCGGCGCTCGCGGACGCGTCGTACTGCGCGAATGAATTGCTTGGTTCAGCGACCGGCCCAACCAACAGCGCGGCCGCGATCGGTAACCCCGCCGCAGCGAACAAGCGACTCAGCATCGAAATAGCTTCCTAATATGGGAGGGACTACTGCGAAGAGAACCAAACCATGCCCGTTCGGTAGATATCGGCCTTTCGATCGCGTTGACTTTTGGAATCGGCGAATTTTGGGGTGTCTAGGCAATGGTCAGTTGGGGTCGTCGCGATGCTATAATCGTCGCGGCCCTCCGAGTTTTCCCGACCGACCTCTTGTTGAGGCATAATTGTCAGATTTGCTGGTGCAGTCGGTCCAGCCAAAATAGATTTCCATGCCTATGAAGCGAGGATCTCCTGTGAATAGCAGTCCAAGAAAACGACCGTCGTCGAAAACCAGGCGCGTCACGCGGTTTTCCGCATCGTTCGTGTCCGCACTTACTATTGCGGTAATCTCGCTGGCCGTTGCAACAGCCAATGGCCGCGCGGAAGTTAAGATCGCGATCGATCCCAAGCTCGCCGAGCAGGTCGATCCGCCCGTGCAGGCTGAGATGGACGCGCAGAAGCTGGTCGGCTGCGCCGTGGGACTGGTGCGCGACGGCCGCATCGTGTTCCTCAAGGGCTATGGACTAGCCGACCGCGAGCAGCAGGTTCCCGTCACGACGAAGACGATGTTCCGCTGGGCGTCGATTTCCAAACCAGTCACGGCCATCGCGGCCATGCAATTGTGGCAGGACAAAAAGCTCGACCTCGACGCCGATGTGCGCAAGTACGTCCCAGAGTTTCCCGACAAGCAAGCCAAGATCACAGTGCGCGACCTGCTCTGCCATCAGGGAGGCATCGTTCACTATGAAAACGGGCAGGTCCTACGAACCAAGCGCGAGTACGAGCGGCCGAACCCGTTTGCCGACGTCGTGCTGGCCCTGGACACTTTCAAGGATTCGCCGCTGGTCTGCCGGCCGCGCGAGAAGTTCTCTTACTCGACGCATGGCTACATGCTGGTTGCGGCCGCGGTCGAACGGGCCGGCGGCGAGGAGTTCGCCGCACAAGTCGCCAAGCGCGTCGCCGAGCCGTTGGGGATGGCCACGTTCCAGCCCGACTATCAATGGGTCGACATCCCCGATCGCGCGATCGGCTACCGAAAACTCTTGGGCAACGTTATTCGCTCGACGAACACCGACGTGAGTTGGAAGCTGGGGGGCGGCGGATTCATTTCCAGCGTCGAGGATCTGACCCGCTTCTGCGCCGGACTGATCCAAGGGGGGCTCGTGAATCGCGATACGCAGCAGCTCATGTGGACCGCCCAGCGAACCGAATCGGGAGACAGCACTCCCTACGGACTAGGGTTCCGAGTGGAAGGCAAGGGCCCCACGCGGCAAGTTTCACACTCGGGCAGCCAGGAGAAGACAAAGACCATGATGGTGCTTTGCCCGGAACTGAAGGCCGGCGCGGTCGTCATGTGCAACTGCGAGTACGCGGACCCCAAGCTGCTGGCCGATAAGCTACTGCCGATCGTCGCGCCGCAAGTGAAGGCAAAAGAGGCCGCCAAGCCGGCCGCGCGGAAGGCAGCACCCAGAAAAAAGGCAGCGGCAGCGGCGCGATGAGCCGAAGCGTGGCGAGCAGCTCGGCCGAAACTAAGAAGCTCTAACTTTTACCATTTGGACGTCATTCCCGCGCAGGCGGGAATCCAAGAACTTGGGGAGGGCGGTGCCGAAAGAGACTTGTGAGCGGCGGATGGGCTCTGTAAGCAATCTTGTGGTGCAAGCCCGTCTCGCGGTGTACTGGATTCCCGCCTGCGCGGGAATGACAGTAATAATGCCCCCTCGAACTCCTATCCTAAATTCGCAATTCTCCGAGGGACTTAGTGCATGCCATCGCCCACAGGTCCCGGTGGACTGAGCGTCTTACAGCTTTGTGCCTGGTGCGTGCATCTCTATACCGCCATGGGCCTGGTCGTATCGGGCATGATCGCCTATTGCCTGGTGAGCGATCAGCCCAATCGCTTCCGAGACGCCTTTCTGCTCATGGCGCTGGGCATTGCCATCGACGCCACCGACGGTTGGTTCGCTCGGCGCGTGCGCGTGAAGGAAGTGCTGCCGGGATTCGATGGCCGCCGGCTAGACGATCTCGTCGATTTTCTCAACTACACGTTCTTGCCGCTGCTCTTGATTTACCAGGCGGGCCTTTTGCCTGCGAGCCAAAGTGCGTGGCTGTTGGTGCCCCTGGTGGCCAGTGCTTATGGCTTCTGCCAGGCGTCGGCCAAGACGGAGGACGGTTTCTTTCTCGGCTTTCCGTCGTATTGGAATCTGGTGGCGTTTTACCTGTACGCATTGGCGCTGCCGGTCTGGGCGACACTGGCCGTGCTGATCGTTTTCTCCGTGCTGACGTTTGTACCGATTCGCTACTTGTATCCTAGCCAGCCGGGAGGGTTGAATCGTATTTCCGCTGCGCTGGGATTCGTGTGGGGCGCGTTCTTGGTCTGGATCGTGTGGCGTTGGAGCAATCCATCGCTCGATACTGACCGTGCCCGGGACCTCGCATGGCTGTCGCTGTTCTATCCCGTGTATTACTTTGCCGTGAGTTGGGCCGTGACGATTCGCTACTGGACGGCTGCGGCGAAGGAGTGATGTGGTCTCGGCCAAGCTGCAAGCGGATGTTTTCGATAGTCTCAATCGCGGCCGTTCTCGTTTCATAGACTGAGTTGCACCCGTCGATTGCTCAAATTCCGCTTGCGGTTTAGCCCGCGCAACATTTCGCCGCTCAACTTCCAGCAACAAAATGCTCCCACCACTACGACTTATCGATCCCGTAACCGTTCACGGGTTTTTTCTAGACTGGGCTTCATCGCTTCGGGCTCGATCGGGTAGCTTGGCGGCACGATGGACGTGTCTGCCGACAAGCCGTGTGCGAACTGTGCCGCGTTGGAGCGGCGGATCGCGGCTTTGGAGGCCCAGCTGGCCCAGCTGCAGAAGAACTCGACGAACTCCTCCAAGCCTCCTTCGAGCGACCTCGTCAAGCCGCCACGCCCCAGCTCCGGCGCGGCCGGCAAGCGTAAACGGGGTGGGCAGCCGGGCCATCCGCGACACGAGCGGCCGCCGTTCGCGCCGGAAGACATCGACGAGCGGATTGATTACACGCTCCGCGTGTGCCCCGCTTGTGGCGGCCACACCACGCCGCTCGATCTCGCGCCGCGAATCGTACAGCAAGTGGAAGTCGTCGCGGCGCCGACCACGGTCAGCGAGCATCGCGGCCAAGCCTGCTACTGCGGGCGTTGCCAGAAGACGCACTACGCCGAGATTCCCGCGGCGGTTCGTCAGGCCGGCCTCATCGGTCCGCGACTGACCGCGCTGGTGGCGTTTCTCAAAGGGGGCTGCCACTGCTCCTTCACCACGATCCGCAAGTTCCTCCGCGACGTGGTGGGCATCACCATCAGCCGCGGCCAGTTGCGCAACGTGTGTGCCAAGGTGAGCGATAGCCTGGACGTCGTTTACGATCGACTGTTGGCCGCGGCGCGCGCGCAAGCGGTGCTCAACGTCGACGAAACGGGCCACAAGGAATACGCCCAACGGCTCTGGACCTGGTGCTTTCGCGCGGCCACCTTCACGTTGTTCAAGATCGATCCGTCGCGCTCGTCGCACGTGTTGGTCGATGTGCTGGGCGAGGAGTTTCGCGGCGTCTTGGGCTGCGACTACTTCAGTGCCTACCGCAAGTACATGGCCGATGGCAACGTGCTGGTGCAGTTCTGCCTGGCCCATCTGCTGCGCGACGTGCGGTTCCTGGTCGAACATCCCCACACGCGTAACCAAGCCTATGGCCGGCGACTGCTGGCGGCGTTGCGAGAATTGTTCGCTGTGATCCACCGCCGCGACGAACTGTCGGTCAAGCGGTTTGCGGTGGAACTGCAAAACGCGGGCGACGAGCTGTTGGCCCAAGCCGTGTATCGCGTGCCGAGTACCCGCGAAGCGCAGAACCTGGCCGAGAGATTTCGCAGGCACGGCGAAAGCTACCTGCGGTTCATCACCACGCCGGGCGTCGAACCGACCAACAACCTGGCCGAGCAGGCGATTCGCTTCGTGGTCATTGACCGGCTGGTGACGCAGGGGTCTCGCAGCCAAGCCGGCCGGCGTTGGCTGGAAAGGATCTGGTCGGTGATGGCGACTTGTTCTCAACAAGGTCGTTCGGCCTTCGAGTTTTTGGTCCAGTCGGTGCAGGCACACTTTCAAGGTGGGCCGACTCCCTTCCTGCTTACCGACACTTCGTAACGGCGGCGCGCTCGGCGCCGCGACCCCCTCCCTCCTCCAACGCTTCCCACCCTCTCCGCCGCTACCGATCCGTTCGCAGCTCACGTAACATCAGCAGAGAAAAGCCCGTGAACGGTTACCGATAAAGCAACAGCTCCGAAGAAGTAACCACGATCCAACCGTCGCCGTACTATTTGAAGAAGCCAATCGACAGCTCATTGTCGATTGGCTTTTTTTGCGCGATATAAGTGGACTCTTTGCGGGCTGGAGGCCGCAGTTTGTCGACCTTCCCGGATCATGGTCACTTCGATGCACGCAGCCTCGAAGGCGTTTTGCCCGATTGCATACAGCATCGCAGGTAAACACCGCCCGTACTTCTTTCCTAACCGTCACGACCGGGACAACGGGCCGTGCATTTGGCGAAGCTCTTCCTTGAGTTCGCAACTCGCGGTCGGATTATGCCGAAGAAATCGGGGATTCCGTATTTTGCGCATCGTCGGGCATGGTAATGCCGCGCGGCATCGCGATGCCCGGGGGACATCAAGATAATGTGCTACAGGTCGATGGCGATGAATTGGTCAAGTAACCAAACCATCCCCCTCTTTTCACTCGTCACGGTGGCGGCCATTATGGTGAGCGGTCCGGGTTGCCAAACTTCCCAGAAATACGTCGCGAGATCCAAACATTCACCGGAGCCGCCAATCACTGCCTCCCCCTCAAAGCAGTTTCCCGAGTCCAGTGTGCGGCTTGCTTCGCATCGTCAAGCAGAGGCAACACTGCCTCCGTTACCCCCTCTCCAAGTCAGTAGCCCTGAATCGCTGCCGGTAGGACCCGCACAGGACTTGGAAACACTCCAGGACTTGGAAGCGAGGGCGGCTGCCAACAATCCCACCCTGCAGCGCATGCAACAGGAAGCCGCAGCAAAGTGGGCGAAGACCCGCTACGTGTCGAAGCTTCCCGATCCTTCCGTCGGTGGCACCGTTTACACACCTCCGATGGACTTCGTGCCGGACCGCCAGCTCGCCGAACTACAAATCTCACAAATGATTCCCTGGCTCAGCCGGCTGAAGGCCGAGGCGCAACGAGCGCAACTGGAGGCACTTGCTGCGGAAAACATGTACCGCACGGAGCGTCTGCGCGTGTTGGGAGACCTCCGCGCAACTTGGTTCAAGCTGTACGTCTTGAGCAAGCAGATTCAGACGACGGAATCCGACAAATCCCAATTGGAGTCACTAATCAAGACGGCCAACGCCCGCATCGCCACCGGCGATGCACAACCTGGCGACGTGCTCTTGGCGACCCTCGAACTCAGTGCCCTGCAACAGCAACTGATTTCGTACCGACAGCAAGTTGTGGCCACGACGGCGGAATTGAATCGGCTGGCTGGTCGCGATGCGCGTCTGGCTGTCGTGCCGCCTCCAGCGATCAATGCGGAATTGCCCAAATGGAATCACGAGTTGCTGCGGCAGGTCGCGCGCGAAGCGCAGCCTGAGTTAAACGCGGCCCGCTTACGTACGGCTGCCACCCGATGGGGTATCGAGGTGGCCAACCTCAGACGTCGGCCCGATCTGACGTTCGGCGCCGGTTGGGTGGTCATGGATGCCCCCGGATCGACGATGCCAGACGCCGGACGGGACTCCTTTACCTTGGGAGTTGCCGCTAACGTTCCGATTTGGCATCGCAAGTACGATGCAATGTCGGCTGAGGCGATGCGCGAACATGCCGCCGCTCATGCCTCGGAGGACGAAATCGCTTTACGGCTTGATGCCATGCTCCTCGAATTGTGGGAACAGGCTCTTGCCAACCAGCAAACAGTGGAACTTTATGAGAAGTCGATCCTGCCCCAGGCCCGGCAGACATTTGAGGCAGATCAGAAGGCGTTGGTCAATAATTCCGTGACGTTCGACCGGGTGATCCGCGATTATCGTGCTCTGCTCAATTTGGAACTTGGTTATCATCGAGCCTTGGGAGAGCTTGCGACCACCCTCGCCCGCATCCGCCAGACGGTCGGTGTAGACCTTCAGGAAACACCGCAGCCGACACCTCGATAGCATTCAACAGACTGGACAGCCGACGCGAGGCGGCGGACAATAGTTCTAGCTCTCCTCAGGCTTTGGACCAACATGTTCCAGCGTGGCACCACTTTGACGATCGCAACGACAGTAACCGTGTTGATGGCTATTGCCAGCACGACCTTCGCTCCCGCGAGTGCCTGCGCCAACCTGAAGCGGCGCGAATCCAAGACGGGATGTGACACGTCCCAGTCGTGTTGCTGTAGAGCGGCCATTGCGACGCGGGAATGTTGTTGCCACCGCGAAGATAAGGCGCCCCCCACAGCTCCCTTGCCGGACGACACTGGGCGGATACTCAAGTGGGTGCCGTGGATCGATGCACCTTTGGCCATGTTCGTGGTGACCATGTCCGAAGAAGCCGCTCCCTCGCCGTGTCGGAGCTACTTCTCCACGTTCGAGCGAAGCATTCAAGCGCTGCTCTGCGTCTGGCGGACTTGATCGTTTCTCTGGCTACTTCTGCGCGCCAATAGCGCCCCCATGCCAGAGAGACGCTTCGCAATCTCGCGACCGTAGTCATCAGCTTGCCGCTTGGATCATGCACGACCCAAGCGCAATAGCGATGAGTACCGCATATGCCACGAACAATCTGAGGACTGCGCTATGTCATCTCCACCTTCACTAACCGACCCACCCACGGTCCCACCATCGGCATCACTTCATAACCGAATGGCCTGGGTCGTCAGAAAACTACTCCCGGTTGGAACGTTCTTTGCCGCAGGTGTGGTACTTATCGTACTCGTGGGCCTAGCACAGAGACTGGGATGGCTGCGCGCGGAAGAAGAAGCGCCAGCCGGGGCAGTGAGTTCGGTGGGATCGATCTTTACCTGCCCGATGCATCCGCAAATTCGGCAGCCTTCCCCTGGCCGCTGTCCTATCTGTGGTATGGCCCTGGTGCCGGCGTCCAAGGCCGGGAGCGCGGTTCTCGATGAATTGTCGGTGCAGATTGAACCTGCCCAACGGCGACTGGCCAACATTCAAACGGCCAAAGTTCAGCGCGAGGCCATTGAAGCCACACTTCAAACAGTAGGCGCGATCGCCATTGACGAGAGCCGACAAGCGACAATTGCCGCCTATATCGACGGTCGCATTGAGCGCCTGTTTGCCGACTACACGGGCGTCGACATCAAGAAAGGCGACCATCTCGCGGTCCTGTACAGTCCGCAGCTCTATGCCGCGCAGGTGGAATACGTGGAGGCTCGTCGCGCAACGGGCATGTCAGGCGGGCTGCCGGCCGTCCGCCAAGCGCAAGAGTCGCTGGCAGCCAATACGCGTCAGCGGCTGCGCGAGTTCGGGATGACCGACTCGCAGATCGTGGAATTAGAACGGTCGGGCAATGCCCAATCGCGATTGACAATCTATGCACCGCAAGGCGGAACCGTCATCGAGAAGCTGGCGGTCGAAGGTAACTATGTGAAGGCCGGAGACCCAATCTACCGAATTGCCGAGCTGTCGACCGTCTGGTTAATGCTCAAACTGTTTCCGGAGGATGCCACACGTATCCGCTACGGCCAACGAGTGGAGGCGGTGATTCAATCACTGCCCGGCGAGAGGATGCTCGGTCGAGTGGCCTTCATTGATCCGACCGTCGATCCCAAAACGAGAACCGTGAACGTTCGCGTGGAATTACTCAATGCACACGGCCGTCTGCGGCCGGGCGACTATGCCGAGGCTCGGATCAACCTGCCGATCGGCCCCCAAGGCAAAGTGTTTGACAAGGACCTGGCAGGCAAATGGATCAGTCCAATGCATCCGCAGATCATCCGCGACGAGCCGGGCCAGTGTCCGATCTGCGGCATGGATCTTGTGCCCACGTCGCGATACGGATTCGCGGAAGAAGCGATGCCCCAGCCCCAATCCCTGCATGTGCCGCGTCTGGCTGTACTGCTGGCCGGGGGAAACAGCATCGTCTATGTCGAGACGAAACCAGGGCGGTTTGAGATCCGGCCTGTCACCGTGGGCCCCATTCTCCGCGACAAGATTGTCATCCTTGATGGTCTCAAAGCGGGCGAAAGCGTCGCCACGGCCGGAAATTTTCTAATCGACTCGCAGATGCAACTGGCGGGCAAGCCAAGCCTAATCGATCCCTCGCGAGCTATCGCCACGAGCAAGGAGCACAAGGGGCCGCTGGACTTTGAGCAGGTGTCGGTGACACCCATTGGGGGTGACGCAGGCAAGAAATTGGAAGGATTGTATGCCGCCTACTTCGAGGTGCAACAGGCGCTTGCGGCCGACAAGACGCCCCCGGCCGCCGCAGTTCAGGCGCTCCACAAAGCTGCCAGTGAGCTGGAAGGCGACTCGACAATGCCCGAATCCTCGGTGCAGCGCCTGCAAGAGATCGCGACGAACTCCGAACATTTGCATCACCTAAACCTCGCGGGCGCTCGCAAGGCATTCAAGCCGATCAGCCATGCCATTGTGACACTCGCCACACAGGTTCGCAGCGAAGGCGCTCAAAAACCCTTCACGCATTTCTACTGCCCAATGGTTGCTGGTGGTGGCGGCGATTGGCTTCAGCCGGGAGGTGAGTTACTCAATCCATATTTTGGTAGTGAAATGCTCCGCTGTGGCGAAAGGGTTCAGGAGTTCCCTACCCAAGGCCAATCTGCAACCCACAAAGGCCAAGAACCGGCTCCGCTTAAGAAAAGGGGAGCGTAACCATGTTGCGGATGCTTATTGGGTTCTGTGTGCGCCAGCCGTTGCTTACGGTGTTGGGAGCTATCGTCATTGCGGCGATCGGCGGATATTGCGCAAGGACGGTCCCCATCGATGCCATTCCGAATGTCGGTGAGAACCAGGTGATCGTGTTTACGGAGTGGCCCGGTCGTTCGCCTAAGGATGTCGAGGATCAGGTCACCTATCCCCTGTCCGTTGCATTGCTCACCGTTCCGCACGCGGAGAGCGTGCGTGGCAAGAGCATGTTCGGCTACAGCTTCGTGCAGATTACATTCGCCGATGGAACGGATTTCTATTGGGCGCGCTCGCGTGTCTTGGAGCGACTGGGCACGGCCATTGCATCGCTTCCCGAAGGAGTAACGCCAACCCTGGGCCCCGATGCGACCGCCCTGGGACAGATCTTCTATTACGTGCTCGAAGGCCCTCCCGAGATGAATCTCTCCGAGCTGCGGACGCTGCAGGACTACGTCCTGAAATATGAGCTGCAATCCGTGCAAGGAGTTAGTGAGGTGGCCAGTGTCGGGGGCTATGTTCGGCAGTATCAAATCGAGGTCAACCCGGATGCGCTGCGCTTCCACGATGTACCGCTGCAGCGTGTGATCACCGCCGTGAAAGATTCGAACATTGACGTGGGAGCTAAAACGGTTGAATCGGGAGGAATGGAGTACGTCATCCGTGGCCGGGGATTCATCGGACAGAATAAGGACACGAAGCAAGCCCTCGCCGACATCGAAAAGACGGTGGTGCTGTCCCGCGATGGTGTGCCGGTACGAATTCGAGATCTGGCGCAGGTTCAGCTGGGACCTGACTTCCGCAGCGGCGCAATTGACCTCAATGGCACGGAGGCTGTGGGAGGTGTGGTTGTTATGCGCTTCGGAGAGAACCCCCGCGAAGTCATCGAACGCGTACAAGAGAAGATTCGGCAGATCGAACCGAGCTTGAAAGGGGTGAAGGTTTTACCGATCTACGACCGAACGGGGTTGATCAATGAAACGGTGGCCACGTTGACGGAGTCGCTGCGCGAGGAATTGGTCATCACGGCTGTGGTCATCGCGCTGTTCTTACTGCACCTTCGGGCCAGCTTGATCGTAGCTGTAACCCTACCGATGGCGGTGCTGATGTCCTTCATCGGGATGCAGTGGTTCCATATCGACGCCAACATCATGTCGCTGGCTGGCATTGCGATTGCCATTGGCGAGGTGGCCGATCTGGGAATCATCATTTCCGAGAATGTCTACCAGCATTTGGTGGAATGGCAAATCAGCCAAACTGGGAATCAACCGGGAGGCGAGGTACAGCGCGACACACGCGGTCGCGTCGAAGTGATCATCAATGCAACGTATGAGATGGCGCCCGCCGTTATTACCGGCGTGTCCACCACCATCGTGAGCTTTCTGCCGGTGTTCTTTCTCACAGGTCGCGATTTCAAGCTCTTTGCACCGCTGGCCTGGACGAAGACTTTTGCGATGTTTGCAGCCCTCCTCGTCGCCGTCTTTCTCGTCCCGGCATTGTGCCGCCTTCTGCTGCACAGTTCCCGCTGGCCGTTGTGGCGCGGGCTGGTGGTCGCCTGCATGGCAGCGCTCGCTGGAGTGTTTGCGACGGTCATGTTCTGGCACCCTTGGATCGACGGGGCCTCGCCATTGCCCTTGTGGGCGACGGCTGGCGTCGCTGGCCTGCTCATGGGCATTCTAACCTTCTTCATGTCACGAGAACGCCTCTGGCCGATCGAGCAGAATCCAACAAGCCGCTTGATCCTTTGGGTTTATGAACCGGTATTGCGGTTCTTACTAGCCCATAAATTCAGTTTCATGGCGGTACCGCTCCTCATCATCCTGCTCGGTACCGGGGCTTGGTTTGGCCTGCCGACGATTCTTTATCCCGCCGAACAGTTTGCCCGTGTGCTGGGCGCGGAACCGAACAAGCTTCCGGGTTATGTCGACCTCAAGCACCGCTTTCCGGGACTGCGGACGGACGACTGGATCGCGCTCGATGAGGGGACGTGGTTCTACATGCCAACGCTCTACCCGGCGGGGAGCTTCTCGCAAGGGATCGAGGTCCTACAGACTCAAGACACCTTGATACGAGGAATTCCGGAGGTTGAGAATGTACTGGGGAAGATCGGACGAGCGGAGTCCGCTCTCGACCCGGCTCCGGGTGTGATGATCGAGACCTACGTGATGCTCAAGCCCGAAGCCCAGTGGCGTGAAGGGGTCACCATCGACAGCATCTGGAACCAAATCAACGCTGTCGCCACACTCCCGGGCGTCACGCCGGCTTCAGCGTTGCAGCCGATTGAGGGACGCGTGGTGATGCTGCAGAGCGGCATCAAGGCTCCGATGGCGATTCGTGTCTACGGCGACAATCTTAATGGCCTGGCCGAGGCTGCCCGCAACGTCGCCGAGCGATTGCGGCAAATTCCTCAGGTCAATGCGGCCACGGTCAATCCAGATATTGTGCTGGGGATGCCCTATGTCGAGTTCGAGGTAAATCGCGACGCCGCCGCTCGTTTTGGCATGACGACGATGGCGGTTAATCAGATCATCGAAACGGCGCTGGGAGGAATGAACCTGACGCAAACAGTGGAGGGGCGAGAGCGCTATCCGATTCGCATTCGGTACCAACGGGACCTGCGCGAGCGAATCGACGATTTGTCGCGCCTGCCGGTGGTCACCGAGACCGGCGAGGTTGTCCCGCTGGAAACCCTGGCCAAGATGACGACGACTTGGGGACCAGGAATGATCAGCAGCGAGGATGCGCGATTAGTGGCTCACGTCGCTTTTGCTCCGTCGGGAATGGCGGGAGACCTGGAAACCGTCGAAGCCGTGGAAAACCAGCTGCGTCAAGACCAGAGCGAGGGGACGCTTACCCTCCCTGCCGGCTATGCGTTGCTTCCGGTCGGCTCGTTCCAAAACCAAATCGAGGCGAATCGCCGCCTGATTCTCATTATTCCCATCGTCATCCTGGTTGACCTGCTGATTATCTATCTGAACTTCCGCAACCTTCCACTGACCCTGATCATCTTTTCGCAGATCCCGATTGCCGTCTTCGGTGGAATGATTGGCTTGGGACTGTATGGCATTGAAATGAATACTGCGATTTGGGTTGGACTGATCGCGTTGATTGGCATCGCCGAGGACGACGGCGTCGTGATCGCCACCTACATGGAACAGCTGTTTGCCCGCCGCCCGATGCAAACGGTGCAGGACGTTCGTGAAGCGACCGTGGACGCCGGACGCCGCCGCATCCGCCCCTGTTTGATGACGGCATTCACAACGTTTGCGGCGTTGCTCCCCGTGATGTTGGCGACCGGCCGCGGAGCTGACGTGGCGCGGGCTATGGCTCTGCCTGTATTCTTCGGAATGTTCATCGAACTGGTGTCGCTGTTCGTAGTGCCAGTGCTTTATTGCGGCTACATGGAGCTGAAATTGAATCTAGCTCCGTCAGCAGACCTCGTGGACAGAAATGGGATCGACGGAGTCGCCTCAAGTTAGCATTGTTAACGGACTGGAAATAGTCGGCCCTCGCCGTCGTCATGGGAACCTCCCAACCCTCAACGACGCTCGGCGTGCTGTCCAAGCGTTTGCTCTGGGGTTCGCCGAGAGCTCGATTCATATCCGCCTCGTAACTCAGATCTCGCCGCTAAACAGGTCATCGCTAGCTACCATTGAGCGCGACGGTCGAACGAGCTGTTTGAAACGTTTTACGATCTCTTCCTGCGAAAAGGCGCCTGAGATCCCGCCCATGCTTTTCCGCACTGATTTTCCCCACCAGAAGCTGATGTTGAGACAGTCGCTCTTGGAGATGATGATCTTCGCGCAAATGAACACCGGTCGCGGATTGTTTTACGCATTTGACGCAACCCACGTCGACTTTTGCTCTCCGAAGGTTCCAACGGCTTCGAAAGGCAGGTGGGCACCGATGCGTCGGCAGGAGTACACGGTTGACCGGCCTCCGCCGCGACACGCCTTCCTGCACGAGGTGCGGCGCGAGTAGCGGCTGCTCTTGCCGCGCGGCGCTCACCCAATTCAACTGGTCTCTGGGGGTCAGGGGCGGTGCGCGATGCCCACGACCCCGTTGCCCTTCCTCCGCACGGAAAAACGCCCGCGACAAAACCGCAGCGGATCGTGAATAATACCGGGTTAAGGCGCCAGCAACGTCGGCAGCAATCCCGTCGCTCAGGGCCTCGGGAGCGTTGAAAGCTTGCTCGGGAACGGGATGTTGCTTTGAACCTTGACGTGTACGCGGTCCGGCAACTGCTTCAACAGTTCGGCGACTTCGTTCGAGATGGCGCCATAAACGACCACTTCGCTCAGATGCTGTACGTCCTGCATTTGTTCGACCGCCTGCGCCGTAAGTTGCTCAGCCGGAAGCTCAATGGTGTAGGCCACCGATTTCCCACGCAAACCATCTGCCAGCGCGTCCAAGCCAAACAACTCGGCGGTTTGGCTCGCCATGTTCTCGGGCTCGGCCCGCTCCGACAACACGCGCGCACCGCAAATCACGAATTCCTGCAATAAGTCATTGTCGGCGGCACGCGATTCTTTTTCGCGCAACTCGTCGCGATCGCGAATCGCCACCGCGGTTCCGACACCGGCCAGCAGCAGCAGGCAAAGCGACACGATCCATTTGAGCCGGGCTCGCCGCCGCGTCGCATTGTGTGCGAGCGATTCTGTCATTTGAGCGTCTCCTCGCTTCGACGGACCCGGAAGCTGACGCATCCGGCTCGCCATAGGGACCGCTCGCCGCACGCTCGCCGTTGGCTCGCGGCTAAACTTAAGCATCCGCAACCCGCATTTCCAATCCGTAATACGCAATCCGCAATCGCCTACCCCAACTGCCATAGCGCCATCTTCAGCGTGTCGCCCAGCCGGCGGTTTACGCCCAACACGGCCGCCGGCTCGAAGCCGCAATGCACCATGCAGTTCTCGCAGCGCGGGTCGTTGCCCCGGCCTAACTTGTCCCAATCGGTCAACTGCACCAGCTCTTGGTGGGTCTTGTAATGCTTGTCGGTGATCAAATAGCAGGGCCCCTTCCAGCCCTTCACATTCCGCGTGGGATTGGCCCAGGCCGCGCACTTCAGCTCGCGTTCGCCCCGCAGGAATTCCATGTACACGGGCGAAGTGTTCAACTTGAACCGTCGCAGAATCGACTTGGCCTCGCGGAACTTTGCATGGATGTCGTCGCGGGTCATGAAGATCTGGCCCGCACCGTCGGGATTGGTCGACTGCACGGCCGCGTACCCGTAGGCGGGCGACATCATGAAGCCGTCGACGCCCAGCTCGGTGAGATACGCCAGCAACACGGCGATCTCGTTCATGTCGGTTTCTTTGTAGATCGTCGTGTTGCTGCAAACCAAAAAGCCGGCTTCTTTGGCGGCTTTGATGCCGTCGACGGCTTCCTGGAACACGCCTTCGCGCTCCACCGCCAGGTCGTGCGACTTTTCCATGCCGTCGAGATGCACGTTGAAGAAGAACCGCGAAGTGGGCTTGAAGCCCGCCAGCTTCTTGCGGATGAACATGCCGTTGGTACACAGATAGATGTGCTTGCCGCGCTCGAGGATCTTGGCCGTCAGCTCCTCGATCTGCGGATAGATCATCGGTTCGCCGCCGCAGATGCTCACGACCGGCGCGCCGCACTCGTCGACGCTGGCCAGGCACTCCTCCACGGTGAGCTTGTCCTTGATCGTGCTCACGTACTCGCGAATCCGCCCGCAACCGGTGCAGGTGAGATTGCAGGCGTGCAGCGGCTCGAGCATCAGCACGAGCGGAAACTTCCGCTCGCCGGCGAGCTTCTTCTTCATCAGGTACGTGGCCATCGTCCGCGTGAGCGAGAATGGGAACCGCATGCGTTGTCGCCTTTCGTGAAGTGAAATCACTCGCTCGTGAGTCGAATTGCTGTCGTGGCGCCGCTGCTCGCTTCCCTGCGGAGCGCGGCTAAACGGGTGTTTCCGCGCGGACTGGCGATTTATCTGCTGCCGCGGCGTTCCATTCCCCCAGCGCCAACAGCGGAAAGTAAACGCGATACAAGTGATACCGCAGGTAAAACACACGCGGAAAACCAGTGCCGGTAAACTCTTCCTCGTCCCAGGTGCCGTCGTCGCTTAGGTCATCGCCGCGCGCGCCATCTGTTCGTTGTTGTTCCAATAGCCAGGCGATGCCGCGCAGCGTGGCAGGATGATCGTGGTAGCCCGCCGCCACCAGCCCCAATACGGCCCAAGCGGTTTGCGAAGGGGTCGGCTTCCCCTGACCGCGCAAGTGCGGCTGGGCGTAGCTATCGGCCGATTCGCCCCACGCGCCTGAAGCTTGCTGGTGCGCCAGCAGCCAGTTCACGCCGGCGGCGATTGCGTCGTCATCGTGCGGCACGCCCACCTGCCGCAAGCCAACGAGCACCTGCCACGTGCCGTAGATGTAGTTCACGCCCCAGCGGCCAAACCAGCTTCCGTCGGCCTCCTGGGTCGCTCGTAAATACTCGATGCCCCGATCGACAGCCGGATCGCCCACGCGGCGGCCGAGTTTCCCCAGCGCTTCGAGCGCGCGGGCCGAAAGGTCGGGCGTGCTGGGGTCGATCATGGCGTTGTGATCGGCAAACGGCACGTAGCAGAGGAACTCGCGGTCGTTGTTCCGGTCGAACGCGCCCCAGCCGCCGTCTCGATTCTGCATGGCCAGCACCCACCGCTCGCCACGGTCGATGGCCGCGCTGGTGCGATGGAACATGGCCGCCACGTCATACGGCTCGTTCTCCGGAATATCGCAGGCCGTGCGGCCAATGACTTCGCGGAGGTTTTCGCGATCGGCAGCACCGCTGAGGACTCGCCCGCCCGTGCCAAACGAGCGCTGCTGGGCGTCGGCAAATTGCTCGGCCAGCGCCATCAGCACCATGGTGGTGTCGTCGACGTCGGGATAGTAGTCGTTGGCATGCTCGAAGCACCAGCCGCCCGGTTCCGCGTCGACCGTGTTCGCCCAGTCCCCCTTGCCCAGAATTTGGCGATCGAGCAGCCACTGGGCGGCCCGCGTGATCGCCTGATCGCGCGGCGGCACCCCGCCGGCCGCGAGGGCCCGGAGCGTGATGGCCGTGTCCCAGACAGGCGACTTGCAAGGTTGCAGCCGAGCCGTGTCGCCCTCCTCGATCACCAGCCCGGCCAGCCGTTCGTGGCAGTAGACCATCTCGGGCGAGTCGTCTTCGTAGCCCAAGCACTTCAGGGCAATGATGCTCCAGATCATGGGCGGAAAGATCGCGCCCAGTCCGTCGCTTCCCTCGAAGCGGGCCAGCATCCAGCGCTCGGCTTCGGCCAGCGCCCGCCGCCGAAACGGCAGCAGTCCGAACCACTGGCACCATTTCCAGCCCCGATCGACCGTGCGAAAGAAGCGGTCCCAGCTCAGCAGGCCCGTGCCGCCTTGGAGTCCCGGGCAGCGCAGCCGCGGCCAATCCTGCGGGTCGTGGAGGAACAATTCGCGGATGCCCAAACGGGGATCGATCTCGGCCACGGGCTGGCAGGCCGACATGATCGCCAGCGGCACGATGATCGTCCGACTCCAGGCACTCACCGAATACAGATGCACGGGAAACCACTTGGGCAGCAGAACCACTTCGGGCGGCACAGCCGGGCATTGCTCGTAAGAGATCTGCCCCAGCAGCGCGAGATAGAATCGCGTAAAACTATTGACCGCGTCGGCGCCGCCGTGAGCCAGGATCGCCGAGCGGGCTCGCCGCATGTACTCGGCGCTGGGGTCGTGTCCGGTCAGCTTGAGCGCGAAGTAGGCCTTCACACTGCCGCTGACCTCAACCGCGCCGCCGGGATACATGGCCCAGCCGCCCGTCGGGAGCTGCTGATTGATGATGTGCCGCGCGGCCTTGCCGGCCAGCGGCGATTGATGCCGGCCCAAATAGGCGAGCAGCAGGATGTACTCGCTCTCGAGAATCGTGTCGCCTTCGAGCTCGCCAACCCAGTAGCCCTCGGCATGTTGCTGGCCGACGAGCCACGCGACCGTGCGGCCGATCGCGCGGTGCGACTGGGCCGCCAACTCGTCGGGCGCGATGCCCGCCGTGGTCGCGCTGTCCAAACTGAGAACGGCGGCGCGCGAAGTGTCCGCGGCGTCCCCATCCGTAGGGAGAACACGAGGGTAGAGACTCGATTCGCGGCTTAAATCCATGCCAGGGCTCTCGAATAGCCTCGCCTGGCGCAGTCCATCAAGCGCCAGGTCCGCAATAAACGCGGTCGGTGCAGCGCAGTCTATGGCATCCGCGTTGACTGGGCAAGGTCAGACGAAGGCGGAGCGCGGACGGCGGAGAGCGGGATGCATGAAGTTACGCACGTTTAGCCGCGAGCCAACGGCGAGCGCGATTGGCGAGCCGGATGCGTCAGCTTCCGGGTTCGTCGCAGCGAGTCAACGCTCGACATCGACGCGCTCGCCGTTGGCTCGCGGCTAAACTATACCGATCGGCCGAGTTTGCAACGACGCACTACCGCCCCACCGGATACACCTGGCCGTCGTGCCCTTCGATCCTCGGCAACGGTGGAAGCAAAACGCCCTGCGCGACCAGTTCGTCGAGCAACTTGGGCTGCACATAGTCGGTAAAGCCGTAATTCCCCGGCGAACGATAGCGGTCGATCCAGCTCCAATCGACGAAGACGTGCGAAATGCTGCGCTGGCGCAAGGCAGCCCGGCGCTGGTCGGCCGTCTTGCCGCGCAGGAGTTGCTCGAAGAGGCAGTCGTCGAACACCGTGCTGTAGTAGACCGGCATCTCCAAATCGAAGACCTCGGCGTCGCCCACGAACAGCACGGCGCTACCCGGCGGCACATTTTCATTCAGGTACAGATGCCAGGCATCGACTCGGCCGGGGTCGACCCGCAACCGTTCAAGGCTCACAAAATACGCGTTCCACCCCCCTGCCCCGGCCACGATGAAAAGAAAATTGCTGGCCAGCCCGCCGATCAAGAGCACGAGGACGATCCCGCGCTTGCTCAGCTTTGCCAATTCGGCCGCACCCACGCCCGCCAAGAGCGACGCCACGGAGAGCGCCGGAATCCAGAAGCGATCGATGCGATGCGTAAAGAGCCACCAGGCTGCGATCGTGAACCCGAAGTAGCCCAGCAAGAGCAGCACCAACCGGCGATGGCGATCGTCGTAAAGCGACAAAGCAGCGACGGCCAAAACCGCCAGCGGCGTCACCAAAGGACTAAGCCAAGGGCTGCGCCAGGCGACGTCAGCGACGGACGCCGTCATCTGGTCAAAGCTGTAACCGGGCGTGCGGTGCGCGTGTACGAACTGTGCGTTGTTCGCGTCGGTCCGCGTCTTCCCGTCGAAGACACTGTAGAGCAGTGGATAGGTGGGGTTGCCCGTGAGCGCCCAGTTCTTGGCAAACCAGGGGCCGCAGGCCACGGTCGCCGCCAACAGGAACACGCCGAGCGGAGCAAGTTTCGCCGCCCACGCACGTCGTGCGAGCGACGACGTACGCTCGCGCAGCAATCGCGCCAAGACGTACGCGGCCAAAGGCAGCAAAACAAACAACGCCCCCGGATACTTGCACGCCACCGCTGCGCCCGACATGAAACCGGCCAGGGCCAGCCGCGGCGTGCGCGTGTCCGCATCGGCATCGCGCCACAGCAGCACCGCGTACACGGCCAGGAACATGAATAGAGCGGACATGCCTTCGATCAATCCGCTCGTCGAAACTTGTGCAATCCAAGGTATGGAGATGTAGACCAGCGCGGCGACTACGCCGGCCGTGGTCGAGAAGAAACGCTTCCCAGCGGCCAGCAGAGCCAGAGCGGTCAAGGGCGAGGCAGCCGCGATGACCGTCTTGCCCGCGAGCGCCCCGTACCACCAGTCGCCCATGACAACCATTGCCAGCAGGCTGAGCATCTCGCTCCCCAGCGGCATGTTGGCGTAGATATTGTGCGGCACGAACGTAATCCGCCCCTGTTCGTAAAACTCCTTAGGCGCTTGCAGATGGTATTCGCGGACGTCGAAATCCACCGGCGGCAGCAGGGCGGCCAACAGCGTCACCAGCACGAAGGGGCCGGCAAGCCATAACCAGCGACTGCTTATCGAAGTGGCCGCTGAATCGGCTACGTTGATCGGAGCGGACGCGGTCGCCGTTGGCTCGCGGCTAAACAGCGAGCTTTTCCAATCCGCAATCCGCGATCCGCAATCCGCAATTCGGTGCAACCAAGTTTTCCCCCACAGTGCCGCAGCGGCGGCAATCACAATGACAGCCGGCGTGACGAACAACCATCGCTGTCCGAGGCCGCCGGCCAGACCCACGCACAGCACGTACAGCGAGACCGCATTCAGACCCGTGCCGAACGAGAATACGAGCTTCTCCAGCGTCGTCAGGCTTCGATCGGCTCGTACGAGCGCCAGCAAGAGCCGCCCCAGCAACCCGCTGCACGCCAGGATTCCGGCCGCAGTCAGCAGAACTCCTACTCGATCGGTCAGCACGAACTGGGGCGGATCGCCAAACCAGCCGGCGACAATGTCCTCGGGTACGAAGATGCAGAGCTTCAGGAAGCCCTCGCGGCTAAGGGAAACGTCATCGCGGATTTTTAGCGGCGAAGCATAGAAAACCAGCAAATAGGCCAGAAACCCAAGCCCAATCGCCGCCAGCCAGGGCCCGCGCGCTGCCTCTTCCGGGCGCCGTCGGACGCTGCCTGTCCGCGTGGTCGTGTCACGTTTGCTGGCCATGCGGGCAATTCACTCGGTTATCGGGGGCCTTGGGGCCCTTCCCAGCCGCCCAATGCGGACTAAGCTTCTATGTTACGCTCTCGGGACACGAGGGCACGACGAAAAGGGGACTGGTGCATTATTCGGACGGAATTGTCTCCGTGCGCCGGAATGCAGAGCAGGTGCGTGTACCGGATCGCGTCTGCGCGAGAAACCGAATTATGTACCTGTCCCCTTTTTCTCTCTCCTGCCTGCCCAACTAGGATCCTGCCGCCATGCCGCCTGCCGAGAAATTGCGAGGCATCTTCACGCCCAATATCGTACCGCTGGACAACGCTGGCGAGATCAATGAAGCCGAATTGCGGCGGTACACCGATTGGCTGATCGATCACGGCGTGCATGGCTTGTACCCCAATGGCTCGACGGGTGAGTTCACCCGCTTCACGGTTGAAGAGCGGCGGCGGATCATCGCCATCATGGCCGACCAGACGCGCGGCCGCGTGCCCATCCTGGCCGGCGCCGCCGAAGCCAACGTCCGCGAGACGATTCGCGCTTGCGAATACTACCACGAGCTGGGCGTCCGCGCCGTGGCCATCGTGTCGCCCTATTACTACAAGCTCAGCCCGCCCAGCGTCTATGCGTACTTCGCCGAGATCGGCCGCCACACGCCCGTCGACGTGACGCTCTACAACATCCCCATGTTCGCCTCGCCGATCGACGTGCCCACGGTGCAACGACTGAGCGAGGAGTTCGAGCGGATCGTGGCCATCAAGGATTCTTCGGGCGACATCCCGCACATGATTCGAATGATCCAGGCCGTGCGGCCCAACCGGCCCGAGTTCAGCTTTCTCACCGGCTGGGACGCGGCCCTGATGCCCATGCTGCTGATCGGTTGCGACGGCGGCACGAATGCCACAAGCGGCGTCGTGCCCGAGATCACGCGTAAGCTCTACGACCTGACCCTCGCCGGCCGCATCGACCAGGCCCGCGAGTTGCAATACAAGTTGCTCAAGCTCTTCGACGCGATGATCTACTCGGCAGATTTCCCCGAAGGGTTCCGCGCCGCCATGCAACTGCGGGGCTTCGACACGGGCCTCGGTCGCCAGCCCCTCTCGGCAAATCAACACGTCGAGCTGGCTACGATCCGCGATACGCTGCAATGCTTGCTGGCCGAGGAAGGATTCACTGACGAACCTGTGAGTGGTTGCCCCCCGCGTGCCGGTGGCGTCGATCCCCAACAGGTGAGCCAGATCGTGCAGGGTGTGCTGGCGGAATTGAAGCGACGGGGATTGGCGTGAAGATGGGCGCGGGACGTGAATCGGGGGTAAGGATTAGGGACATTTTAAAATGACGTTTAGCCGCGAGCCAACGGCGAGCGCTTCGAGCCTCGCGCTGCTGGAAATCAGCAACCTGACGCCCACGCTGCTCGTCGCCGATCGCTGCGCCAAGGCCGCCGGAGTTTCGATCCTGGGAATCGAGAGCACCGACGGCGCGGCCCAGTGCATCAAGCTGGTCGGTCCGGTCGCCGCGGTGCGCGAAGCGGCGGAAGTTGGCGCCGCACTGGCCCGGCAAATGGGCGCCACCGTCGAGTGGAGTGTGCTGCCGGGACCGCTCGCCGAAACCATGCAATTGGCCAGCCGCCCGCCGGCCTTTAGCCCATTACTCGGAGTCAACGACGCCCGTATCCCCCTGGAGAAACATATGAGTACCAACGACGCCATCGGACTATTGGAAACGCAAGGCCTAGTGGCCGCGCTGCACGCCACGGACGAGATGCTCAAGAGCGCTTCGGTGAAGCTCGTGGGCAAGGAGAAGATCGGCGCGGCCTACGTGACGATCATCGTCCGCGGCGACGTGGCGGCCGTGCAGGCGGCCATCGCCACGGGCCGTGCGACCGTCGAGCGGTTGGGCGGCAAGCTGATCATGGCCGACGTGATTCCACGGCCGCACCCGGAACTAGCGGCGCTGCTGCCGGCGTGACAAAGCGATGAGCTCGGAACGATGATTGATGAACGGAAGTCCGGTTCGAGAGTATCCGAGGTCCACTACGTCATTCCCGCGTAGGTGGGAATCCAGGGACTCCAAGAGGGCGATGGCAGAAGAAACCCGTACGGCGTGACTCTCGAATCTGGAGTTGCAAGACCGTCGTGCGGCTCGCTGGATTCCCGCCTGCGCGGGAATGACGAAATGCGGAGGAGGTTGAGTTAGCGCTCTTACGCGTTCACTCGCGGCAAACGGATGGTGAACGCCGCACCTTGGCCATCCGCACTCGGCGACGCTGCGCCGTCGACCACAACAGATCCGCCATGATTGGTCACGATGCGCCAGCACTTCGATAGCCCGAGGCCCAGCCCACGCCCGCTGGCACGGCCCGAGTAAAACGGATCGAACAGGTGCCGGCGGACCTCGGGCGGAATGCCCGGCCCGTCGTCGCGGATGGTGACCTCGACCCAGTCGCCGTCGGCTCGGGCGGCAACTTCAATTCGCCCGGCGCCTTCGAGTACGTTGAGGGCGTTATCGCAGACAGCTCGCAAGGCGACGATCAACTGAGTGGGATCGGCCTGGATCGCAAGCGGCGTGGACGGACCGGTTCGTACGAGCGCGACGCCCCGCTCGGCCGCTTTGGTCGCAAAATCCGCAATCAGCCGATCGAGGATGGCCGAAACGTCGCACGCTTCGGGCCGCGGCCGGGGTGGCCGGGCAAACAGCATCATGTCGGCGATCATCTCATACACCCTGCGGGCCTGGCTGTTCATTACCGCCAACTCCCGCCGCCGCTCGGGGTCGGTCTCGTGCCGCAGGAAAAGCTGCGCGCGGCCGGAGATGACGGCCAGAGGGTTGTTGATCTCGTGTCCCGCGCCGGCCGCGAATTCGGCCATGGCTTCGAGCTTTTCGGCTTCGAGCGTTTCGTCGAAGCGGGTTTCGAGCTGTTTGAGGCGGCACAGCCGAGCCGCCAATTGGGGCAGCAATCGCGCCACCGCCGAACTAGGTTTCGCGTCGTCGGTGCTCTGACCCGCTTCGACCGCCCCCCCCTGCCCTGCCTCGCTGCCCCAGTCGAGCAGATCCTCGAGCCGCGGGGCCAGCCAAATCGCCAGCTCGTCGTTCGCCGCGACCCCGTCCGCAGCGGTCGCGACAAAGTCCACCGACTCCGCGGCCTGCCGCGACGACCAGGCAGAGAAATCCGCGTCGCTCGCCAGCGCATGCGACAACACACGCTCGCGCGCGGCGATATCCTCGGTCAATAGCGCAACGGCCAACGCCTCGGCCGTCGCCGGCGCAAGCGGCACCTCGACGCCAGCTTCGCAGCCGTGCGCTTCCTGGCCGCGCACTATCGGCAATTGGCGCATTGCGTAGGCTGGGGCGCAGCCCCACCTTTCCGTCAACGTAGGCGCGACGACTCCGCGAAGGTGGGGCTATCGCCCCAGCCTACATTTGCGGATGTGAAATCCCGAATCGCTCAGCCGCCCCCCGCATCGCTTAGCCGGCCGACAGCGTCTCGATGTCCAGCAATTGGCACATCCGCTCGACCAGGGTGTCGACCTCGAATGGCTTGTGCAAGAAATCGTTGGCGCCGGAAGCCCGCAGGTCTTCGATCTTGTCTTCTTCGACCATGCCCGAAATGCAGACGATCCGCACGTCGTCCATGGTGCTGTCGCCGCGAACTCGCTGGCAAACTTCTTTGCCGTTGATATCGGGCAACATCACGTCGAGCACGATCAGGTCAGGGCGATATTCCTTGACCATCATGCCGGCGTCGAAGCCGTTGTTGACGCTGCGGACCTCGAAACGTCCGTCGCGGACCAACACGTCGGTGATCAGTTCGACCAACTCTTCGTCGTCGTCGACGATCAGAATCTTGCGCTTGCCGCTTTCCAACGCATCGGTCGGAATGCCGTTGTCGCGCATGAACATGAATAGCTGATCGCGTGGAATTCGGCGGAACCGGCTGCCCGGCACCCGAAAACCCTTGAGCTGTCCCGAGTCAAAACAGCGGATAATTGTCTGCTGACTCACTTTGCAGATTTTTGCGGCTTCGCCCGTCGTGAACACAGTTTTCATAACTGTCAACCATCCCTCTCCTAGCCGATGGTAAGGCTAGTCTCAGCGGGACTTCCAGCGAACCCATAAAGTTGGCGTCGCCAGAAGCTCCTAGTCCTCCGTGTTACGCTAATCGACATCTAGCCCTTAGCACGCCGTATCCGTAAATCCTTTACGTCACTACCCTTTTGCATTCGGTAATCCTCTCCATTGTTGCCAGGATTACCGAACTTGCCAGCCGGGCAAATTATAGCCAGCTTACGAAGTGAGTCAATATCGATCTATTGGGCATAACCGCCAGCAATACAAGGAGTTATGCGGTTATGAAGCCTCGGAAGGGCTACTTTCTTTGGACAGATTCTGGGGCGGTCCGACGTGGACTCCGGCCTGTGTTGGGTCTGGAATACGCGAAATGAGCCAGCGTTACCAGCCCGAAAAGCCCAGATTTACAGCCCAGTACCGGCCGGGGGAGCCTTGCAGAAATGATTTTTCGATGTTGTCAGGAATCGTTGGTGGCGGCACAGTCGCTGTTCCCACGGCATGTAGGCGTGGACGTGAGTCCACGGATTGGAGCAGAGTTGGGTTCCGGCACAATCTCCCGACCATGCCAGAATCCCAGAACGATCACCGCCGGGCTTCGAGATGGACCATCACCAGGGCCAGATCGGCCGGCGTGATGCCGCTGATTCGGCCCGCCTGCGCCAGGCTCGCCGGGCGGATCCGCGAGAGCTTCTCCCGCGCTTCGGTCCGCAGTTGCAGGATCCGGCCGTAGTCGAAGCTGGACGGGATCCGCCGCCCGGCCAGGCGTTGTTGCCGCTCGATATCCAATTCCTGCCGCGCGACGTACCCGGCGTACTTGGCGTCGTGGGTGACTTGCATGACCACGTCCTCGGGCACCGCCGCCAACTCCGGCAAGATCGCGACGACGTCTTGCCACGTGCTCTCGGTGCGGCGTAACACCTTTGCTAGCGGCTGCTGTTCGTGGCGCGTCGTTTCGAGCAATGCTGCCACGCGTTGAATCTCATCCCGCTTGCGCTCGAAACGCTGCCAGCGGTTCGCGTCGACCAGCCCCAGGCTTTGGGCAACGGGCGTAAGTCGGCGATCGGCGTTGTCGTGCCGCAAGAGCAAGCGATATTCCGCGCGGCTGGTGAACATACGGTAAGGCTCGTCGACGCCGCGGGTCACCAGGTCGTCGATGAGCACGCCGATATAGGCCTGATCGCGCGCAAGCACGAGCGGTTCCTTCTCCGCCAGCGCACGCGCTGCGTTGACGCCCGCGATCAGCCCTTGGGCGCCAGCCTCTTCATAGCCCGTCGTGCCGTTGATCTGGCCGGCAAAGTACAGCCCGGCCACGCGTTTGGTTTCCAAGCTGGGCTGCAATTGATCGGGCGGGGCGTAGTCGTACTCCACCGCGTAGCCGTAGCGCATGATCTCGGCCCGCTCCAAACCCGGGATGTGCCGGAACATGGCGTCCTGCACGTCGCGCGGCAGGCTGGTCGAGACGCCGTTGACGTACACCTCGCGCGTGTGACGGCCTTCGGGCTCGAGGAACAACTGGTGCTGCGTCTTGTCGGCGAAGCGGACCACCTTGTCCTCGATCGACGGACAGTAGCGCGGCCCGCTGGAATTGATCTGGCCCGAATACATCGGCGCGCGATGTAAGTTCGCGCGGATCAGATCGTGGACGGCTTCGTTCGTGTACGTGATCCAGCAAGGCAATTGGTCCTGCGTCACTCGCTCGGTGAGGAACGAAAACGGTTGGGGGTCGTCATCGCCGGGCTGTAGCTCCGTTTTGTCGTAGTCGATCGTGCGACCGTTCAAGCGCGGCGGCGTGCCGGTCTTGAAGCGGGCCAGTTGAAAACCCAACCGGGTCAGCGCCCCACTGATGCCCGCGGTGGTCCCTTCCCCTGCCCTGCCGCCGGGCGTTTTGGCTTCGCCGGTGTGCATGAGGGCTTGCAGAAAGGTGCCGGTGGTGAGGACAACGGCCCGCGCGCGATAGACGGCCCCGCCGCGGACGGACACGCCGAGGACGCGTGGGCACCTTCCTCGAGGTTCCGAAGAAAAGGGGACAGGCACCTCGCCATTCGGCCGATCGCCGCTGCAGCGCTCGAGCGACTCGGAGCCAGTCCCCTTTTCTTCTCCCCGCTCGCCTTCAACCAACAGGTCCTCAACGACCTCTTGCCGTAGCGAGAGGTTCGGCTGGTCTTCGACAATTCGCTTTATTTCTTGTTGATACGCCTTCTTGTCGGCCTGGGCCCGCGGGCTGTGCATGGCCGGGCCCTTGCGGCGATTGAGCAGACGGAACTGGATGCCGGTGGCGTCGGTCGCGAGGCCCATGATGCCGCCCAAGGCGTCGATCTCGCGGACAATCTGGCCTTTGGCCACGCCACCGATGGCCGGATTGCAGCTCATCTGGCCGACCGTGTCGCAATTGGTCGTCAGCAGCGCCGTTTTTGCCCCCAAGCGAGCCGCCGCGCAGGCAGCCTCGGCGCCGGCATGCCCTGCGCCGATGACGAGAACGTCGAATTCGTACTGACTGGTGGCCATGGGGCCATCATAGAGGCGGCGGCCGGCAGTCGCAAACGGCCGCTAAACGATGATGTCGCCGATCGAAAACGATTCGTATTGAGTGGAATCGTCGAAAATCTCCAATCGGTGACCATCGTCGAACGTCAAACTGAACGAAAGCGGTGCATCGACCGACGAGCTCGTTACGGTGCGACCTAGAAGTTTGTGAAGTCGATAGGATTCGCGAACGCGATTCTCGGTCGCCTGGTCGATCAGGTTGTTGGAAGAATCTCGAAGCTGCCATGCGCCTTCTACCGTGATTCCCGGTGGATCGCCGCCTTCTCGCATAAAATCAAAACAGATTTGAAATTCGCACAAACCAATCCAAATAAGCGAAGACCCGATATATCGAGATAAATCGAGATCGGCCGGGACGCCGTGCATATTCGCTCCCTTTCGAGTCGCAATCGCAATCGCCTGAATGTGAGCGCGACGCTGGTCACATTCGATTGGTCCTAGCGACTTCGATCCGTGGTTACTGATTGCAATTCATCCTCGCGCGTCTATAGCGCAACGTGCGCGCATGACACGGCGATTCAAGCGCCACGCCACTTAGAATCCGCCAAACCCGCCCGCCCCGGGATTGTTCGACCCACCATTGCCGTAGAAAAGGACTCGGGAAATGCTCTGTCGCACATTGCCGTCCGATTCGTTGGCGAGCGCCTCGGCCAAAGCATCGACAACTGCCGTGGAAGCAGGTACACGATCCAATGCCCTGGCTGCGGCGGACCGCGCCGCTGGATTCTCATCGCTAAGCAGCATGATCAGATTGGGAACGGCGGGCTGAATCCTGTCGACGGTAAGCGCCGCGTGAGAATATGCCTCGGCCGCCATGTATCTGACTTGGCTGTCCTCGTGCCGCAACATCGCTACAAGGCGTTTGTCGACTGCGGCGTCCGGATCGATGCTCAGAGTCTATCCGGAAAAGATTCGTCGGGTTTCCTAGGGTTTCAAGCCGCGGGGGCCCGGTAGTGGAACTTTCGATCTTCAGACGGCGCGAGCCGCCGGAGCATGAGATGCGTTTGGCTG
>Ga0163150_10001426_pt1 | contig 40303 bp, 38 predicted proteins | sample OliLakLV19P2IB_FD_148628 | JGI IMG/M metagenome (GOLD analysis project Ga0163150, IMG submission 148628) | Freshwater microbial mat bacterial communities from Lake Vanda, McMurdo Dry Valleys, Antarctica - Oligotrophic Lake LV.19.P2.IB | ecosystem: Environmental > Aquatic > Freshwater > Lake >... | reverse complement strand
GGCGCAAAAAAATGTACCAGATACAGGACGGCGGTTGGTCTGCTTTTCGGTCATTTTCGTGACTCTTCGAGGCTAAACTTTTCGGATGAGCGCCACGGCGTGAGCCGCGATGGTGAGGCCACGGCCGATGTCGTCGGAGCCCTCGTTGGTCGTGGCCTTCACGCCGATGGCCTCCACGGGGAGACCGGTAGACTTGGCGAGAGCCGCCTTCATCTCGGCGAGGCGTGGGGCGATCTTGGGTTGCTCGGCGATGAGGGTGGCGTCGATGTTCACCGGCGCCCAGCCGCGCGCTCGCAGGGCGGAGATGACGCGCTGCAGCAGAACCTGCGAGTCGGCATCCTGGTAGGCGGGATCGGTGTTGGGAAACCGGTGGCCGATGTCCGGCAGGCCAGCGGCACCGAGGAGGGCGTCGCAGATGGCGTGGGTCAGGGCGTCGGCATCGGAATGCCCCTCGAGGCCGAAGTCCGCGGCGAAGGTGACGCCGCCGAGCACGAGCTTCCGGCCCGCCGCCGTGCGATGGATGTCGTAGCCGTGGCCGATGCGCAGATCGGTCATGGCTGGAAGGAGTCCGCGGCATCCGCGCGGGCCAGCAGGAATTCCAGGTAGGCGAGGTCGGCCGGCGTCGTGAGCTTCGGGTTCGGGTGCGGGTTCTCCAGCAGGGCGACCGGGTGCTTGAGCAGCTCGACGGCCGCGGCGTCATCGGTGATGGTTAGCTTGCGCTTGGCGGCGGCGGCGTAGGCGCGGCAGAGCAGCTTGCGGGAGAAGACCTGCGGGGTCTCCATCGCCCAGAGATGCTGGCGGTCGAGCGTGCGCAGGCGGCCCTCACCGCGGTGTTCCTTGATGGTGTCGGTCACGCGGTGGGCGAGCACGACGGCATCCTCGCGGCGGACGATCTTGTGGAGCGCGACCAGCTGCTCGACGCGGACCAGCGGGCGGGCGCAGTCGTGGATGAAGACGTAGCCGACGTCGTCGGGCAGTTCGGCGAGCGCGGCGGCGACGGAGTCCTGGCGCTCGGCGCCGCCGCGGACGAAGATCGTCGGGGTGGGCGCGTAGGCGGAGAGCTCGACCATTTGCTGCTGGTCACGGTAGGTGACAACGAAGAAGTCCACGGCGCCGCTGCGGACGAAGGTGGCGGCGGAGTGGGCGAAGGCCGGCTTGCCGGCGAGGAGGGCGAGCACCTTGTCGGGCATGGCGCCGGCCATGCGGCGGGAGTTGCCGGCGGCGAGGAGGATGGCGGCGGTGCGGCTCATGGTGAGAAGTCGGGGTTGGGGGGCTGAGAGTTGAGGGCCGGATAGTTCAAGAACCCGCCAGCTCCGCGAGGATGGCGCGGGCGGCGGCGGCGGGATCGGTGGCCTGGAGGATGGGGCGGCCGACGACGATGTAGCTCGAGCCGGCGCGCGCGGCGTCGGCGGGGGTCATGACGCGTTTCTGGTCGTCGCGGCCGGCCTCGCTTGCGGGGCGGATGCCGGGGGTAATGAGCTGCATGTCGGCGGGCAGTTTGGACCGCAGCAGCGGCACCTCGAGCGGGGAGCAGACAAGCCCGCGCAGGCCGGAGTCGGCGGCGAGCTTCCCGAGGCGGGCGACCTGTTCGGCGGAAGGGGAGGAGACGCCGATCTCGTTGAGCCCGGCGGAGTCCATCGAGGTCAGCACGGTGACGCCGAGCAGGAGGAGGTTGGGATTGTGCTTCTGCTGGGCGGCCTTCGCGGCGCGCATCATCTCGCCGCCGCCGGCGGTGTGCAGCGTGAGCATCGCGATGGGCAGCGGGGCGAGCGACTCGACGGCCTTGGCCACGGTGTTGGGAATGTCGTGCAGCTTGAGGTCGAGAAAGATGTTGAAGCCCATGCCGGCGACCTCGCGGACGTAGTTGGGGCCGTAGGCGGTGAACATCTGCAGGCCGATCTTCACCCAGCGGAGCTGGCCGCGCAACTGGCGGAGGATCGGCGCGGCGTCTTCGCGCGTGGGGACATCGAGGGCCAGGATCAGGTCACAAGGCATGTTGGGAGGAACAACTAATGGACACTAATGGGCACTAATCAAAGAGAGAAATCGCACCGGGTTTTGGGCTAGGATTGGGCCTCATTAGTGTGCATTAGTGGACGGAAGTTCATGGGTGTCTCCCTTTTCAGTCCTGCGAAGCTAAATCTTTTCCTCGCCGTCACCGGGCGGCGGGCTGACGGTTTCCATGATCTGGTGTCGGTGGCGGCGCTGCTGGACTTCGGCGACCAATTGGAAGCAAGGGTCAGGGAGCGGGGGGCAGGGAGTCAATTCACACTGGCGTGCGATCAGCCGGAGGTGCCGGGGGACGGTTCAAACCTGGTGCTGAAGGCGGCGGTGGCGTTTGTCGCGGCGACGGGCTGGCCGGGCGGGGTGGATTTTACGCTGAACAAGCGGATTCCGGTGGGCGCGGGACTCGGGGGCGGCAGCAGCAACGCCGTCGCGGCGCTGCGGGCGCTGAACCAATTGTCGGGCGGCGCACTGGCCGATGAAAAGCTGGCCGGGATCGCGGCCTCGCTCGGCTCGGATTGTGCGCTGTTCCTGCACCAGGCGCCGGTCGTCCTGCGCGGCCGGGGCGAGCGCGTCGAGGCGCTGCCGGCGCCCGCCGCGGCGCGGGTGCGCGGCCGGCGGGTGCTGCTGTTCAAGCCATCCTTTGGGCTCAGCACGCCGTGGGCTTACGGGCGCATGGCGGCCGAGGCACCCACGCATTATTGGGCGCCGGCGGAAGCCGAGGCGCGGCTGGCCGCGTGGCTCGCCGGCGGCGCGCCGGCGGAGGAACTTTTGGCGAACAACATGGAGGGCGTGGCCTTTGCCAAGTTCATCGCCCTGCCCGTGCTGCTGGCGGGGTTGCAACGCGGGTTTGGCGTCACGGCGCGGATGAGCGGCAGCGGCAGCGCGTGCTTCGCGGTGCTGCGTGACGATTGCGCGACGGTCCCGCTGGTCGCAGCCATCCACGCCGCCTGGGGGCCGCGGTGTTTCGTGCAAGAGGCGCGGCTCTCCTAGTTCCGCATTGACCGGATGGCACGGGGGTTGGTTAATCTGCGCAGCCCTTCCGCCATGGAGCCCACCGCCAAAAGCGAAATCACCATCCAGGGCATCGCCGCCTCCCGGGGCATCGCCTATGGGCAGGTGTTTCTCTACCTGCAGAGCGAGCTGGAGATCCCGCAATACACGGTCGATCCCGACAAGCGGGTGGCGGAGATCGCCCGGTTTGAGCACGCGCTGCTGGTTACGCGGCAGCAGATCTCCCAGATCCAGGACCTGGTGACCAAGAACCTCGGCGAGGAGGAGGCGCTGATCTTCGACGCCCACCAGATGGTGCTCGAAGACCAGGCGCTCATCGGCGAGACCATCCGCGACTTCCAGAAGACCGGGCTGAACATCGAGACGTGCTTCAACGCTGTCGCCCAGCGCTACATCCAGGCCTTCGCCGAGATCGACGACGAATACCTGCGCGAGCGCGCCGCCGACATCAAGGACGTGGCCAAGCGCGTGCTCCATGTCCTGCTCGGGCAGTCGGCCATGAGCCTGACGGAGCTGGTGGACAAGCGCATCATCGTCGCGCAGGACATCTCGCCCTCCGAGGCGGCGGGCATCGACCGCAGCGCCGCCCTGGGCATCGTGACCGACGCCGGCAGCCGCACCAGCCACGCGGTCATCGTCGCCCGGTCGATGAAGATCCCGGCGGTGGTCGGCACCAACGATCTCACCACCAAGCTCAAGAACGGCGACTGGGTGATGATCGACGGCTATGACGGATGCGTCATCATCAACCCGACCGAGCAGACGCTCTTCCGCTACGGCAAGATCCAGAAGGCCAAGCAGTCGTTCGAGTCGCGCCTCATGGCCGTCAACGAGCTGCCGGCGCAGACGCTTGACGGTGTGGCGGTGTCGCTGCGCGCCAACATCGAGAAGCCCGACGAGGTCGCCCTCGTGCAGCAATACCGCGCGGCCGGCGTCGGCCTCTACCGGACGGAGTTCCTTTTTCTCAGCGCCACGAAGGTGCCGACCGAGGATCAGCAATATGCGGCTTACCGGGAGATCGTCGTCGGCCTCGCGCCGCTGCCGGTGACGATCCGCACGCTCGACGTCGGGGGCGACAAGCCGCTCCCGGGCGACCCGCACCTCATCGGGCCGGAGGCGAACCCCTTCCTCGGTTTCCGCGCCATCCGGATGTGCCTGGAGAACCCGGGCATGTTCAAGAACCAGCTCCGCGCCATCCTGCGCGCCAGCGCGCACGGCAAGGTCGAGCTGATGTATCCGATGATCAGCGGCCCGGAGGAACTCGACCGCGCCAATGCGCTGCTCGCCGAGGCCAAGGCCGAGTTGACCGAGCGCGACCAACCCTTCGATCCGAAGATCACGATCGGCGCCATGATCGAGATCCCCAGCGCGGCGCTCGCCGGCGACCTGCTGGCCGGCAAGTGCGACTTCTTCAGCATTGGCACGAACGACCTCATCCAATACCTCTTCGCCATCGATCGCGGCAACAGCCGCATCGCCCACCTCTACGACCCGACGCACCCGGTGGTGCTGCGGGTGCTCAAGCAGATCGTCGACACCGGCCACGCGCACAAACTCAAGGTCTGCGTCTGCGGCGAGATGGCCGGCGATTCGCTCTACGTGCCGCTCCTGCTCGGCCTCGGCGTGGACGAACTGAGCATGACGCCCACGCTGTTGCCGTCCGTGAAGTTCGTCATCCGCGCGATGAAGATGAGCGACGCCCAGGCGCTTGCGGCCGAGGCGCTCAAGCAGACCGACCCGAAGAAAACCTCGGCTTTGGTCGAGGCGTTCTACAACGAGCGTGTCAAAGCTGAGTAAATAGGGGGTTTTGGCCGCCGCCCGACGAGCGCTCGAAATGGAGCCGTTCTTCCCTAGTCGCGGCACGTGCTAGTATGGTTGTCTTGAGGCACTTCCCGAGCGAGGTCCCGGCTGGGCGACATCTTTCGCGGAAAATCCCCTAGAATAACCCTGACCCCATTATACGGGAATGCCCGGATGGCGGAAACTGCGGTGGCCGAGTATCTTCCCGCGTCTTTTATTACCGGCCTGAACCGCCGGCCAGACACACTAACGATGCCTGCCACCCTGCCATATCCTGTCCCTCCGCCGGCCATGCTCCCGCCGGCCCCCGTACGCCGTGGCCTCACGCTGGAGGAACTGCTGCGCCGCGCCGCGGCCAGTGTGGAGCGGGGACCGGCGAAGCTGATTTCCGGCACGTTCCGGCAGGTCAAAAGGGGCCGGCTGCTCACGCGCATCGAGAAGGGTCTGATGATGCTGATGGCCGGAGGCCTCGGCCTTGCCGTCTGGTTGCACGCGCTCCCTGTGCCGGTCAGCGCTCACGCCACTTATTTTCAATCGCTTGCCGCGACCACCCGCCTTGAGGCCGGGGCGCCGCGGTCCTTTGCCGAGTCCGCGCTGCAGGCAATCGGCACCGACTGGCGCGCCGGGATCTTGTTTGCGTGCGTGCATTCTTCCTTCTGGCAGCGCGGCGATGCGGTCCACCCCAACGCACGCGTCGCCCGCGTTGAGCAGGGGCTCGCCCGCCTCGCGGAGCACGGGCCGGTCGTGAGCGTCCTGAGTTTTCCGGTTACCACGGGGGTGGCCACGGAGACGGTCGGCGGCGTCGATGCACTGGCGGCCCGGGTCGCCGGGCAGCTGGAGCTGGCCGACGGCACCGTCGTCCGGTTCACGGCGCACTTGGTGCAGGATGCGGCCACCAGGCGGTGGAGCCTGGTCGAGCTGTCGGTCCCCGGGTTCCTGCCATGAAGCACCGTCCGCCAGTCCTCGGCCGGTCTTGCCGCTGGCGCGGGTTCACCGTCATCGAGGTGGCCATGGCCGCCCTGATCATGGCACTGGTCCTGGCCACGGCCGTCACGACCCTCCAGCGCGCCTTCATCAGCCTGCAGAACGCGCGCGACCTTAACATCGCCTCGCAGATGCTGCAGAGCGAAATGGAGAAGCTGCGGCTGGCGGACTGGACCGCCGTCAACGGCTTCACCACGAGCGCCACGACGGTGACGCTCGACCCGGCGTTCACCGCGAACCCCTTTGTCGGCAACCGGTTCACGCTGTCGCGCACCGTGACCGATCCCAAGACAGACACCCGCATCATCACCCTGTGGGTGGTCTGGCAGGGGGCCGACAACCGCCCGCTCTCCCGCCGCCTCGCTATGCGCTATTCGCGTAACGGACTCTATGACTATTTCTACAGCCAGACGTAGCCGCCGCGACGCCGGCCTGACGCTCGTCGAGCTGATGATCGCCGGCGGGATCGGCTCCTTTGTGATGACCGGGGTCCTCTCGGTCGTCCTGATGATGGGGCGATCGGGGATGTCCGCCTCCAACTACGCCGACATGGAGGCCCAGTCGCGCCGCGCCGTGGACGAGTTCGCGCAGGACGTGCGTATGTCTTCCGGCCTGACTTGGAACAGCAGCACGTCGGTCACGCTGACGGTGCCGGACAACTATGTGGCCAACGGTAACAAGGTGACCTACGCGCTGGACGCCGCCACGACGGGCCCGACGGCCGGCAGCTTCTTCCGTCTGCCCGGGATTACGACCTCGACGAACCCGCGCATTGTGCTGGCGCGGAATGTCACGGCGCTGACGTTCATGCGCTACACCCGCACGAACACGGTAGCGCCAGACGACTTCTCCGCCAAGCGGCTGCAGCTCACCATGAACCTGCGCACCACGGCGCAAACCACCGTCGACCAGAATACGCTGGTCATCTCGGCCTCGTATGTCCTCCGGAACAAAGCGTCCAACTGACCGGGCGGCGTGGAGCCGCGGCTCCGTGCTGATCACCTGCATGCTGTTCTGCGTGGTCATCGCCATCGCGCTGACGGGCTACCTGCGCGTGGCGCACAATTCCTACACGATGGCCGACCGCGCGTTCCTGAACACGACGGCCCTGACCCTCGCGGAGCAGGGGCTGGAGGAGGGGCTGGAATGCTTCAACCAGCTCGACACCGCTGCGTCCCCTGCGGCGGCCTGGAGCGGCTGGACCATTGACGGCGTGGTCGCGAAGCGCAAATACACCAACCTCGCCTTCGACAACGGCGCGACCGGCACGCTCCAGATCTACGTTACCGATTACAACCCCGTCGCCGGCACGTCGCCCAAGCTGGTGGCCAAGGCGACGCTCCTGCCCGCCTCGGGCCTCGGCCTCAGCCGCATGATCGAGATCACTCTGCGCCGCCGCACGATTTTCGCCGCCGGCCTGGTCGCGCGGAACAACATCACCTTCTCCACCAGCACGGTGGTCTCCAGCTGGGACTCCGACCCCGACAACAACGCGGCGACCGCGGCCGTGGGTTACAATGCCGCGCGCAAGACCGCCAACGCCTTCGTCGGCACCATCAGCACGACGGATGGTGCGATCAACACCGGCGCGGGCGACATCTACGGCCGGATCGGCACGGGTGGCGGCACGGTCACGCACAGCTCCGGCGCGATCCTGACCACGAACCCGACCGGCAACGGGTGGAACAACGGCCTGGTGGTCGTGCCCTTCGTAAGCAACCTGGACACCCCGGTGGCCCCGGCGATGCCGGCGACGGTCATCAGCATCACCTCGACCATCAGCGCCTCCACCACGTTGCCGCGCACCGGGGATCTGCCGGCCGCCGACGGCAAGTATTATTACAATTTCGCCGCAGGCGCCGCCATCGCGCTGGGCGGCAACCAGGACCTGACGGTCGCGGACAACGTGGTGCTTTACCTGCAGAATCACGCCACGACGTCGGCGGTGTCGATCGGCGGCACGGCGGAGATCAACATCACCTCGACCGGCAAGCTCACCATCTACACGGATGGCAACATCAGTTCCGGCGGCAACGGCATGACCAACGACAATGCCAACGCCACCAGCTGCCTGATCTACGGCATCAACACGGGCTCCGGCCAGACCATCAGCATGACCGGCAACGCCACCACGGTGGCCGCGATCAACGCCCCCAACGCCGATTTCAGCATTACCGGCAGCGGCGAGGTCTGGGGCTCGGTGGTCGCACGCAACATCACGCTAAACGGCAACGCCGCCTTCCGCTACGACGAGGCGCTCCTCGACTACGCCAACACGACCGGCACCGGCAACCCGTGGGGCATCGCCAAGTGGCGCGAACTGACTCTGGTGACGGAGCGCACGGCCTACACAACCCAGTTCAACTTCTGATTTCACCCCACCTGGTGCGACCGGAAATCAGTTGCGCCGGCCGGGTTTGTGCTGCCCTGTGGGGCAAAATGGCGAAGCCCTTCACCTCCTCGCCACCGTTTGATGTGACCGTGCGGGTGGGGTGCAGCCTGGCCTATGAGGTGACCGGCTCGGCCATGCTGCTGCTGAACCTGCGCCCCAGCCCCGACCGCAACCACGAGATTGTCTTCGAGGCGTTCACCGCCGGCGACAACCTCCCCGTGGAGGCATTCACCGACAGTCACGGCAACACGGTCACGCGCGTGAAGCTCGCCCCGGGCCGCAACCTGTTCCGGCACGACGCCATTGTCCGAGTATCCTCGCGGCCCGACAACCACGACCTGCCGGACCGCACGCCGCACCTCCCCGGCGACCTGCCGCCGGCGGTGCTGCGTTACACGCTGCCGAGCCGGTATTGCGACTCGGACAAGCTGGGCAACTTCGCCTGGGAAAAATTCGGCACGGTCGAGCACGGCTGGCCGCGCGTGCAGGCGATCAGCCAATGGCTGCACGACAACATCGAGTATCGCTACATGTCCGGCCGGCCCGACCTGTCGGCGTGGGACATCCTGCAGCGCGGCCACGGGGTGTGCCGGGACTTCGCGCACTTGGCGATCGCGCTTAACCGTAGCTTCAACCTGCCGACGCGCTATGTGACCGGGCACCTGCCGGACATCGGTTTCCCGGACCCGGAGAACCACATGGATTTCCACGCCTACGCCGAGGTGTATCTCGGGGGCGCTTGGCACACGACCGATGCGCGCTTCCATGTGCCGCGCATCGGCCGCATCAAGGTCTCGTGCGGGCAGGACGCAGTGGACGGGGCGTTTTCGACGATCTACGGCGGGGCGACGCTGAGCTATTTCGAGGTCTGGGCCTACCAGGTGGCGCGTGGCACGGTCGGCGTCGGCGACCCGGTGGATTTCAGCCGGCGGCTCGACAACTTGTGGACCGTGCGGACGGATCCGGTTTAAATAAATCGCCGAAGCGGTTTGCCGGCGAACCAGTTGGCCGTGTGCCACGCCGGCGGGAGCGATAGGCGTCGTGTTTGGCGTTGGCGGTTTTTAACCTGCGCGATCCATGAGAGACGAATACCTGCACGCTGCCGCCAAGATCATCTCCGACCCCTACATTCTGGTGAATGTGGTGTCGCGTCGCGTGAAACAGCTGCGCCGCGGCAGCCGCCCGCTGGTCGAGTCGCTGGAGAAGCTGGCTCCCGAGGACATCGCCCTCCGCGAGATCATGGAAGGCCGGATCAGCTACGAACTCGGGCCGATCGGTTCGAAGTAAGGGCGAGTTGCGTCGGTTTTGGTAGGAGGGGCTTTATGCCCCGACAGAATGGCAGCCAAGTCGGTGGAGTCGGGGCATAAAGCCCCTCCCACCAAAAAAGCCCACGTCACCCCACCCGGAATACCTCGGCGCGGAATTCGTTCGTGCCGAGCGCGCCGGCGGGAATCTCCGCGCTGCCGGCCAGGGTCGCGCCCTTAACCCGCAGGTTCAGCAGCTGGCCGGGAAGCAGCGGCTCGATCGGGCCGTAATATTGCTCGAGGCTGAAACTGTTCCATTTGCCCGGCGTCGCACAGGCGTCGCCGCGGGCAATCTGGGACTCGCCCACCACGGTGTGGCTACGCGGCCCGGTGACCTCGAGTGTGATCACGAAGCGGATGCGTGCCTTCTCGTCGGAGAACTCGAGCATTGAAAAGGTCAGGCCGAGCTTCAGGAGGATGCAGCGGCCACTCAGGTCGTCGGGGAAAAGCGTGTCGTCCCAGATCATCTCCAGGTCGGGAATCTGGCCGCCCGGCTTGTCGAGGCCATAGGGCGCGTCGATCCTGGTGCCGACGAGGCTTTTCTGGAAATCGACGAAGAGGGACGTGGGGTTGGCGTAGGGCATGGGATTATGGCGCGGTTCCTTTCAGACGTTCGCCGGCGAGCTTGAACCAGCGTTGTTCGGCGCGCCGCCAGCCACGACCGGCGCGGCGGAAGCGCTTGCGGATGTCCTCCCAAATCGCGCGGGCCTCGGGCTTGGCGCCGGACTGCGCGAGGGAGACGGCGAGAAAATAGCGGGGTTGCTCGCCGAGCAGGACCGACTCGATGGGACGGAGGATGGGCTGCGCCTCGGCATGGCGGCCGGCCTGCACAAACGCCCAGCCGCGGAGGAAGGTCACCTCGTTACCAAGCATGCGGTCCGCCTCGACCTTGACCTGCGCGAGCGCGGTCTGGGCCTCGGAAAACTTGCCGGCCTCGAGCCGGTAGCGCGCGACGTTGGCCAGGGTGTGCGGGTCATCGCGGAAGGCGCCGTTCAGGCAGGCCTCGGCCACGGTGCAGGCCTCGGCAGTTTCCCCGCCCGCGAGCAACTCGGCGGCGAGACGGAGGCGCAGCTTGACGGTATCCGTTTCCTCCAGCCCGGCGCGCAGCTCGCGGATGCGCCAGGCCCGGGGTTTCCAGAGAGTGAAGCCGCCCCCGGAGGCCGATAGGTTCGGCAGCAGCTCGATCAGGACATAGGCGATACCGCCGATGACGGGGGCGATGAGCAGGATCCAAAGCCACCAGAAAGGCCGGCCGGTCTTGAAGACGTGGACGATGAGCGCGAGCTGGACCAGCCACAGCAGCTTGGCGATGACGCCGAAGACCGACCAATCGGAGAGGATGGACTCGATCATCGGGGAAGATCGCGGACGGTCCGGGTCAGCGGCCGCCCTTTACGCCGCTGGCCAGCAGGGTTTCGAAATGGGGCTCGACGGCTTCGCGGGAGACGATCTGGACCTCGGCCTTGGTGAAGCCGGCTTTCTTGAGAAAACCGTGCAGGGCGCCTTCCTTGAAGCCGAGCCAGAGGTCGCCGAACTGCTCGTGGGCCTTCTCGTAATGGTGCTCGTTGAGGTCGAGGATGAGGACCTGGCCGCCAGGCTTGAGGATGCGGAAGGCCTCGTTGACGGCGTTCTGCGGGTGGTTGGCGTGATGCAGGGCCTGCGAGAGGATGGCGAGGTCGACGGACTTGTCGGGCAGCGGCACGTTCTCGATGTCACCCAGCTTGTAGGTTAGATTGGCGAGGCCGTTCTTCTTCGCCAGCTCGGTGCCGACCTCGACCATGCGCTCGGAGTTATCGATGCACCAGACGCGCTCGGCGCGGTGGGCGATGAGCTGTGAGATCAGGCCTTCGCCGGCGCCGAGATCCGCCACAGTGATGGGTGGCACGAGGCGGAGGGCGAGGTGGCCGATGGCCTCCCAGGAGCGGCCGGGGCAGTAGTTTTTCCCGAGCTTGCCGGCGATCAGGTTGAAATACTGCTCGGAGACACGACGGCGCTTTTGCAGGACGCGGTCGAGGCTGTCCCGGTCCTCGCCAGACTCGGGCAGCTCGGTGACGGAGTCGCAGGCGGCGCGGAGCAGGGTGATCTGCTTCGGATCAAGGGTCGAACGGAGGGAATAGAAGGCTTTCTTGCCCTCGCGTCGGTCGCTGACGAAGCCGGCCTGGCGGAGCAGGGCGAGTTGGGAGGAGATACGGGACTGGGCCATGCCGAGAATCTCCTGCAACTCGGCGACGGAGAGTTCCTCCTTCAACAGGAGCGCCAGCAGGCGCAGCCGCGTGGAATCGGAGAGAATCTTCAGATGGTCCCAAGAGGAGTTCACGACGGGAAAACTACTGAAGGGAAAGGCGGGGGTTTACAAGCGCGGGGAGGAAGGCCGGGTTATACGCGGAGCAAATAAAAAGGCCGCGCTTGCGGCGCGGCCTGAGGGGAAGCGGGAAGGCGCCTTACTTGGCGTCGATGAACCGGGTGATGCCGGCGATCTGGTATTCCTGGTGGGCGCTGCCGATCTTGAGCTTCACGTGCTCGCCGACCTTCTTGCCCATGAGGGCCTGGCCGAGCGGGGTCTTGTAGGCGATGCGGTGGGCGTCCGGGTCGCTGTCCCACGCGCCGAGGACGGAGTAACGGACGGCCTTGCCGCTGGTGACGTCGCGGAGGTCGACGATGGTGCCGACACTGATCGAATCGGTGCTGGCTTCGCTGAAATCGGTGATGCGCGCGCGGGCGAGGTCGCGTTCGAGCTGGGCCTTCTGGCCCATGAGGACGCCCTGGTCCTGCTTGGCCATCTTGAACTCGGAGTTCTCCTTGAGATCGCCGTGCTCGCGGGCGACGGAGATGGCCTTGGAGTTCTCGGGGATGCGCTTGGAGACGATCTCCTCGTATTCGATGCGCTTCTTCTCGTAGCTCTCGCGGGAAACGAGGAACTGCTCGTCCTTGGCCTCGGACTCGCCGGAGACGAGGGTCTGGAGGGAGGGGAAGAGCTTGATGAAGCGGGCGAGCAGGGATTTCTTGGTGAGCTCCTCGAAGCCCTGGTTGAGCAGGAGGCTGTTGCCGAGGTCGCGGGCGGTCTCGGTGTCGGCGGAGGCCAGGAGGTCGGAGATGAGATCGGCGTCGTCGGACAGCGCCTCGGCCAGCGGGATGCGGCGGGTGCCGGCGGACTGGAGGGCCTCGTAGTCGATGGCGAAGAAGATGGCGCCGAGGAGACGCGGCGTGATGAGCGCGTTAAGGAGTTTGGAGAATTTCTTCGAGTGGCGGTTCTTGATGACCCAGAGAAGCACCGGAGCGCGGAGGTTCTGCTCGGTCTTCCAGCGCTTGAGGGCGGCGGCGAGCTCGTCGGTCTGGCCGTTCTCGATGAGAAAGTTGATGCACTCGGTGGTGAACTTGCCCTGCGAGGTCTTGAGGAGGGCGAAGACGATCTCGCGCCACTCGAGCGGGTGGGTCTCCTTGACGAGGTCGAGGAAGCGGGACTGGAAGTGGACCGGGATCTTCTCGGCGATGGCGGTGAGGCCGCGGACTTCCTTGATCAGCTCGGACTGGCTCGGATTGGCCGAGTGGTTGTCGTGGCCGAGGATCTTGGCGAGCTCGTCGCGGACGAAGGCGCCGTAGAGCCGCTCGGAGGAATCGAGCTGGTTGCTGTCGCGCACGGCCTCGGTGATGCCGGAGAGGACGGCGGCCAGGCTGGCCTTGGACTCTTCCTTGATGGAGGCGGCGAGGAGGTCCTCGGCGAGGGAGATGCGACGGCGGGCTGAGCGGGTGTTGGAGAATTCCTCCATGATCTCGGTCTCGGCGGATACGGGCTCGTCCCGGACAATGTAGGCCTCGGTTTTTTTGGCGGGGACGCCGACGCGCGGATCCTTGACCAGCTGCTTTTTGACGTTGGAGAACCAGCGCTTGAACTTCTCATCGCCGACGACCTGGGCGAGGACGATCTCGAGCTCGATGGCGCTGGCGGCCTTGCCCGGGTAGGCGGAAAGGGTGTCGATGACCAGCTGGACCGGATCATCCTCGATGAGCTCCTTGACCTTGGCCGCGTCGGTCTCATTGCGCGCCAGAATATGCTTGGCCGGAAGGACCTCCATGCTTGTGACGCAGAACACGGGGTCCATGCGGTGGGACTTCTTGCCCTTGAAATCGATGACCAGCTTCTGGTCGGACTCGTCGAACGACTTGATCTGGCCGAAACCCCAACTCCGGTGGACGACGTAAGCGCCGGGTTCCATCGCCTCCAGTTTGGCTTTGGACGCCTTGAGGGCGGGGTGCTTGCTGACGATCGCGGAGATGGCTTCAGAATTCATAATTGCGTATCTAGTCGGTGAACCGATTAGTTGAGTGGATAATGGCAGAAGATGTCAAACAGGGTTTGGAAAAAGCCTCCGGTGCGTCGAAACTCTCCTTCGGCGGCTGGGAAGCCGCGGTCGGCCTGACCGAGCGCTGGCTCGCCCGCTCCGAGCGGGTGGATACGCTGCTGGAAGGACTTCCGTCAGCCCTGACCGGCCAGGAACGGGCTCGGGCCCAGCAGCTTTTCTACGGGGTCGTCCGCTGGTCGAGTCGGCTGGAGGCCGCCCTGACCGGCCTGATGGCCCGCCCGCCCCGCACCAAGGTAAAGGCGGTTCTCGTGGTCGCCGGTTTCGAGCTTTTAGAGGGTGGACCCACCCTGACCGCCAAGGTCATCCACCACGCCGTGGAGAAGGCTAAGACCGTGTGCAGCGTTAAGGAGGCCGGCCTGGTCAACGCGGTCGCCCGCAAACTTGCCCTGCGTCTGGCCGAGAAACCCGCCGACGTAGCCACCGAGCTCGCCCATCCCGAATGGCTGGTCGGCCGCTGGACGCAGCAGTTCGGTGCCGCGACGACCCGGATGCTGCTCGAATGGAACCAGCAGCCCGCGCCGGTCTATGCGCGCTGGCGCATCGAGGCGCCGGTGCCTGAGTTTCTCGCGCCGACCAAGTGGCCCGGTTTTTATGAAGTGAAGGCCGGCAAGTGGGACGAGGTCCGCCGGCTCGCCAACGAAGGCGCCCTCTACCTGCAGGATCCGTCCACGCGGCTGTGCATCGGCCTGCTCGCGCCGCAGCCGGGCGAGGTGATCCTTGACGCCTGCGCCGCGCCCGGCGGCAAGAGCCTGTTTATCGCCGACACGATGAAATCCGGCAAGGTCATCGCCCTCGACGAACCTGCCGAGCCGGGCAAGATGGACATCCGTCTGGTGCGCCTGAAGGAAAATCTCGCACGCGCCCCCGCCGGCGTCGAGGTCGCCCAGGTCGAGGCCGACCTGCGCAAGGTGAACACGGAGTTCTACAAGAATCTCAACCTGCCGCTGAGCTACGACGCCGTGCTGCTCGATGCCCCGTGTTCCAACACCGGCGTCATGCGCCACCGCATCGACGTGAAGTGGCGGCTGCAGGACGGCGACTTTGCGCGCCACGCCGAGGCGCAGCTCGAGCTGCTCCACGCCGCGGCGCGGCTCGTGCGGCCGGGTGGCCGCATCGTCTACAGCACCTGCTCGATCGACGGACAGGAAAACGAGCAGGTCATCAAGGGCTTCTTCGACAGCCGCGCCGGCGGACCGTTCAAGCTCGAGGCCAGCGTGCAGGCCTACCCGTGGAAGGATGGCCACGACGGAGCCGGGGCGTTTTTGCTGAAAAGGCAATAAGTTGCAGGCGTTGGGCTGTAAGCCTCACGAATCATGCGGTTGATGCCGTTTTCGCATTGGCGGGAGCCAACGGAAAGAGGGGCGCCGATTTCCACAGCGGCGACAGGCGGCGGGGCGAAACTGTCGCCCACCAGCTACATGATCTTGGCGTAAAGCTTACCGCGTAAACCTAGCGACGCACCAGCGCCGCTACGGCACCAGCGCGAACACCGGCACCTCCACGTCGGTCTCCTTCGGGCCGGTGAGGAAGGTGTAGGTGATTTTCGCCGCACTCTGCAGGAGCGCGGCGTAGCGATCGTAGCCCCATTGGTCGACGGGTTCGCCGTTGATGCGGACGCAGAGATCGCCGGCCTGGACAGGCAGGGCCGCCGTCGGCGTGTCGGGAATGACCGTCAGCACGCGCCAGTAAACCGGGGAGCGGGCGAAGGACAGGCCGGTGTGCCGGCGCGATTCCATCGTGACCGGGCCGTCGGCGTTGTGGGTGAAGGTCACCTGGTTGCGCCGCTGGTCGAAGGTGAGGATGAAGTGCCGCAGGAACTCGCCGCCGATGGACGAGAGCTGGTCGGTGAGGTCCACGATGGGCTGCTCGATGGTGTGGGCGCCGATGAGGACGCTCTGGCTGAGCCGGCCGGTCAGCTGGCGGCGGTCGCCCTGCAGCGAGGAGATGATGGTGCCGACGCGCGGGCCGTTGGCGAAACGCGGGTGCAGGCCGACGGGATTCAGGCTCAGGCTGCCGTCGCTGCCGGAGTCGATGAGCACGACGAATGACTCGTTGCCCATCTGGATCGGGATGAGGGGCGTGCCCTGCTGGTTGTTGAAGGCGATGGTCGAGACGCGCGGGGTCTGGCGCGGCGGCGGCGCGAAGGCGGCGGGGTAGGGCGCGATGACCAGCCGCGCCCCGGGATAATCCATCGTGAGCAGCGTGTTGCGGAAGAGGGGGAATCCGATGATGCCGTCGATCCGCAGGCCGAGATGGCTGGAAAGGTCGGTGAAGTCGAAGACAAGGGCCGGCACGCGCTCGAAGCGGGACTCGCCGAGGCTGAGCCGCCGCAGGATGATGGCCGCGAGCTCGGTCTGCCCGCCGTTGGCCGAGCGCACGCGCACCTTTTGCGGCGCGGCTCCCCGCTTCGGCTTAACGGCCAGGCGCTGCGCCAGCCCGGGGGTGACGTAGGACACGGTCGACCCTGTATCGAGCAGGAAACGGTAAACCTGGCCATCGTCCTGCCGGCTCTCGATGACGAAGAAGTTGGAGATGATCCGCGCCGGCAGGGTGGTGGCCTGGACCTCAACCACGGTGCGCCCAGGGGCGCGGCGGGAGACGGAGGAGCAGCCGGATGCGGCCAGAAGACAGAGGACAGAGATCAGGGAAATGAGCCCGATCCGCCGCCAGGCTGGCCAATCCGAAATCCGAGCTCTGTCATCTGCGATCATTTGTGCGGCTGGGGGAGGGCGAGGCCGAGAAAAAGCGGGAGCAACAGGCCGGCGCCGGCCACGACGAAGGTCGCGGTGCCGCCCGCCTGGAAGAAGAGCACGCCGGCGACCACCGGACTGGCGGCCCGGGCGAGGAAGCCGAGCGAGCGGTAGATGCCTGTCACCCGGCCCTGTTCCTCGGGCGAGGCGTAGAGCGAGACGAGCGAGGTCAGGCCGACGTTGGCAAAACCGGAGCCGATTGCGCAGAAGGTGAGCGCCACGAACATGAGCGGCGCGGAGCGCGCGATCCCGACGCTGAGGCCGAGGGCGATGAAGCTGAGCGCCAGCAGGCCGATGCCCGCGAGGGAGGAGCGTTTCTCGCCGAACCGCGGCACGGCCCGGCGCACCAGCAGGCCTTGGGTCAGGATCGACACCACGCCAAGGTGCACAAAGACCATGGTGAGCTGGCGCGGCGTGTAGTTGAGCTGGTCGGCGGTGAAGAAGGCGATGGTCGTCTCGAAGAAGCTGAAGCAGAACGTGACGAGGAAGCCCACGAGGTTCACGCGGCGGAGCGTGCGGTCGGGCAGGGTGAAGAGGGCGCGCAGCGGGTTGCGCACGCGCGGCGCGAGATCAGCGCCGCGCTTCTCCGGTGGCAGCGTCTCGGTGAAGCGGGCGTTGATCCAGACCAGGTTCACGAGGCAGAGCAGGAAGGCCAGGCCCGCCGGCACGCTGAACGGGTGCACCCCCCACGCCGCCAGCCCGGGCCAGCGGTCGAGCAGGCTGAAGCCGGCGGTGAGCCCGCCAATGGCCGGGCCGGTGAGGAAACCGAGGCCGAAGGCGGCGCCGACCACGCCCATGCCCTTGGCGCGGTTTTCGCGGGTGGTGACGTCCGACACCGCGGCGATGGCGACGGCCAGGTTGCCGCCCATGATACCGCTGACGACCCGGCTCAGGAGGAACAGGGTGAACGAGCTGCTGAAGAACAGGACGAGGAAGCTGAGCGCGTTGCCCGCGATGGTGACCAACAGCACCGGGCGGCGGCCCACCCGGTCGGAGCGGGCGCCCCACACCGGCGAAAAGAGGAACTGCATGAGCGAGTAGACCGAGCCCAGCAACCCGGCGAACAGCGCGCCGAGGGCCATCGCCGGGGCGTGCGTGGCGACGGCGATGGTCTGCAGGTGGGCGAAGATCGTGGCGAAAAGGCCGCCGATGCTTTCGTGGGCGATGTAATACTTGAGCAACTCCGGCCCGAGCGGGAAGAAGATCGAGAAGCCGATGAGGTCGATGTAGAGCGTCAGGAAGATGACGCCGAGGGACAGCGGCTTGGCCCCGGAGGCGGGCGGGGCGGAGGGCACGGGCGTGGTGGCGGTGGCGGATGAGCTCAAGAAGGGGCGAAGGTTGAGCGAAAGACCCGCGCGCGCAAAGCCTCTTTCGGCGCCCCGGCGGGATAAACAGGATTTAGCGGAACCCGGGCGCGGGCGGCAGGAGCGTGGCCTGCACCTTCTTGGGCAGCCTGGCCACGACCAGGTCGTAGCTGTGGCGGACCAGGGCCGACAGTTCCTTCTCCGGCAGGACGCCGAGGTCGCCGACACGGACCCAGTGGCGCTTGGCGCAATAGGGGGCCTGGATGACCCCGTCGATCTCGGTCAGGCCGTCAAACTCCTCCGGCGTGCACTTGAAGATGACGCCGTCGATCACCCCGGCATCGAGCGCGATGAGGAAGAACATCTTCCCCGCGACCTTGAAGACCAGGCACTCGCCCCACTGCTTGACCACGGTGGCCTGCGGCAGGCCGAGAGCGAAGGTTTTGAGGCGGTCGAGACGCAAGGAATCAGGCGAGGAACGGTTTGACCTTGGTCAGCAGCGTCTCGACCTCGAACGGTTTCTGGATGAAGCCGGCGACGCCGAGGTCGGCGCTGCGCCGCATGATCTCAGTCTCGCTGTAGCCGCTCATGAGGATGACGGGCTGGCGGGCGTTGAGCATGCGCATCCGCCGGAGCGTTTCCTCGCCGTTGATGCCCGGCATGGTCATGTCGAGCAGCACGAGGGAGATTTTTTCGCCCGCGGTGCGCAGCAGGTCGAGGGCCGCGTCACCGCTGGCGGCGGTGAGGCTGTCGGCGCCATGCATCTCCAGCACGATGGCGGCGATGCGGCGGACGGCCTCCTCATCGTCGACGATCAGCACGGTGCCACGCAGCACCACGGCACCGGCTACGGCGGGAAAGGGCAGGGCCGAGGAGACGGGTTCGCCCGCGGTCGCGGGCAGCAGCAGACGGAAGGTGGAGCCCTGGCCGGGCGTGGATTCCACGAACAGCGCGCCGCGGTGGCTTTGCACAATGCCGAGCACGGCGGACAGGCCGAGGCCGCGGCCGGAAAACTTGGTGGTGAAGAACGGCTCGAAGATCCGGGCGATGGTTTCCGGACTCATGCCGGAGCCGTTGTCCGTCACCTCGAGGCCCACGTAGGTCCCGGGCGGCAGGTCGGGGTGGCCGAGCGCGTTGTGCAGCAGGCCGACGTCGGCCTCGCGGGTGAAGGTGGTGACGGTGATCAGGCCGGGCCGGTCCCCGATGGCGTCAGCGGCGTTGATGACAAGGTTCATCACGATCTGGCGGAGCTGGGTAACGTCCGCGAGCACGGGGGGGAGTCCGTCGGCCAGTTGGAGGTCGAGCCTGGTGCTCTTGCTGATCGTGACCTCGAGGAGGGCGGCGGTGCCGCCGACCAGCTCGCTGAGGTCGAGGCGGTCGGAGACAATCTTGCCCTTGCCGGCGTAGGCCAGCATCTGCTGGCAGAGGTCTGCGGCGCGGCGGGCGGCCTGCTCGATCTGTTGCAGACTGCGGTCGACGGGCCGGCCGGCGCCCGCGTCGTGCCGGGCGAGCGAGGCGTTGGCCAACACGGAGGTGAGGATGTTGTTGAAATCGTGCGCGATGCCCCCGGCGAGGACGCCGAGGCTCTCGAGCTTCTGGGCGGCGAGCAGTTTGCGCTCGATGGTGATCTTCTCCTGCTCGGCCTGCTTGCGGTCGGTGATGTCGGTGGCGATGCCGCAAAGCCCATAGACCTGGCCCCCGGCGTCGCGCAGCGGGAATTTCTGCACGATGGTCGTGATCGGATCCGCGGCCCCCGGCAGGCTGATCGTCACTTCGTATTTGATGGCGGCATTACCGGCCAAGGCCCGCTGGTCGGCCTCGCGGAAGCCCAGGCCCGTCCCGCCCGGGAACAGCTCCAGGTCATCCTTTCCCAGGAATTCGGCGACCGAGCGGCCCCACTGAAGGGCGATCTCGCGGTTGACCATTACATAGCGGCCGGCCAGGTCCTTCACGAAAATCGAATTGGGACTGTGGTCGAGGATGGCCTGCAGGCGGGTCTCGCTGGCCTTGAGGGCCTGCTCCGCCGCGATGCGCCGCTGGATGTCGTCCTCCAGATCCTGTTGCGTGCGGCGCAATTCTTCCGTTCGCACCGCCACCTCGCGCTCGATGTCACCGGTGCGGCGGAGGATGCTCCGCAGGTAGATGCTGATCAGGACGGTGCCGGCCAAGCCGGTGAGCACCACAAAGAGGGATTCGTAGCGCCGCTGGCGGACCAGCCAGTCCGGGCTGGCCCGGAAGTGCAGTTCCCAGACCCGTCCGGGAACGGCCAAGGTGATGGCGCGGTGGAAGGCGGCATCCTGTATTTCAATCCGGGTGGGAGGTGTCACCGGGCCGGATGGCCAGGCCGGGCGGTAATAGAGGAACCGGCGGTCAATCGGGGCCCGTTGATCGACGATCAGCAGATCGAGACCTTGGTTTTGAGGGACGATTTCCCGGAGAGAGCCCTCAATGACCTCGGAGAGTTGGAAAATTCCCAGCAAGAAGCCGCGCAGGGCTTTCCAGCGTGATTGGGGGTCGGCGGGGACGGGCAGTTGATAGACGGGCAATTCGAAGATGTAGCCCCAATCGGATTGCCGGCCGTCGGTGATCAGCGGCAGACGGCCGGTGGCCACGAGGGTGTTTTCCCTGGCCGCTTGTTGCAGGTCCGGCCAGGTGCTGCCGGAGACCAGATCGAAACCCAGCGCCGCCTTGTTCGGCAGGTAGGGATGCACATAGAGCACCGGGAAGTGCTCCGGACGATCCGGCGCGCGCTGTAACCCCGGGCTGCCCCGAGAGGAAAACTGGAACCCCGGGAAACCCTCGGCGCGAACCGCGGCTTCGACCTCGGCCCGGCGATGACCGGGCACGCGATCCACCCATTCGAGGGCGCGGATTCCCGCATGGCGTTGCATGAGATCCTGGGCGGCGCCGGCGAATTCCTCGCGGGTGACCGAGCCCGAGTAATGAAACAGGTTGCGCAGGCTGTAGAGCGTGTCCTCGTGCCTCTGTAGGGAAAGGTCGATGGTGGAGGCAATGACCTGGCTCCGGCGTTCGAATTCGGCCCGGAGGCCCGCCTGCTCCGTCGTGGAAGTGACGAAATAGGCGATCAGGGTGGCGATCACCCCCAGCACGGCAGCAATCCAGGGAATCTGTGTGCGGCGGAGGAGGGACATCGGGAACATGCGGGACCGAGAATGGTCCCGACAGCCCGCAGATTAAGCTCAGGGCGGCGGCAAGACGACGCTTAATTCAGCCCCTCCGTCCGGGCCGATCAAAGCTTGTAGGGAAGCGGGAAGCGCGAAGTGAGTGCGACGACCTTCTGTTTGGTCGCGGCGAGCACGGCCGCCTCGTCGGGCTTGCCGATGGCGCTGAGCACGTCGTCGATGAGGCCGGCGATGGTGTCCATGTCGGACTCGAGCAGGCCGCGGGTCGTCATGGCTGGCGTGCCGAGGCGGATGCCGGAGGCCTGGAAGGGGGAGCGGGTCTCGAACGGCACGGTGTTCTTGTTGCAGGTGATGTTGGCCCGGTCGAGCGTCTCCTGCGCGACCTTGCCGGTGAGCTCCGGGAACTTGGCGCGGAGGTCGACGAGCATGAGGTGGTTGTCGGTGCCGCCGGAGTTGATCTTGTAGCCGCGCGCGACCATCGCGGCGGCGAGGGCCTTCGCGTTGGTGATGACCTGGCCGCTGTAAGCCTTGAATTCCGGCTTGAGACACTCGCCGAAGCACACGGCCTTGGCGGCGATGACGTGCATGAGCGGTCCGCCCTGGCCGCCGGGGAAGACGGCGGAGTCGATGGCCTTCGCGTGGGCCGCCTTGCACATCGTGAGGCCGCCGCGCGGGCCGCGGAGCGTCTTGTGCGTGGTGGTCGTGACGAAGTCGGCGTGCGGAAACGGCGAGGGATGGTGGCCGGTGGCGACCAGGCCGGCGATGTGCGCGATATCGGCGAAGAGCAGGGCGCCGACCGAGCGGGCGATCTCGCCCATGCGGGCAAAGTCGATGATGCGGGAGTAGGCGGATGCGCCGACGGTGATCATCTTCGGCTGCTCGCGCTGGGCGACGGCGGCGAGCTCGTCGTAGTCGATCAGGCCGGTGTCCTCGCGGACGCCGTATTGGACGAACTGGTAGAGCTTGCCGGAAAAGTTGGCCGGGTTGCCGTGGGTCAGGTGGCCGCCGTGGCTGAGGTTCATGCCGAGGATCTTGTCGCCCGGCGAGAGCACGGAGGTGTAGACGGCGAAGTTGGCCTGCGAGCCGGAGTGCGGCTGGACGTTGGCGTGCTCGGCGCCGAAGAGTTGCTTCGCGCGCTCGATGGCGAGGACCTCGACCTTGTCGACCTGCTCGCAGCCGCCATACCAGCGTTTGCCCGGGTAGCCCTCGGCGTATTTATTGGTCAGCGTGCTGCCCACCGCCTCGAGGACGGCGGGATAGGTGAAGTTCTCGGACGCAATGAGCTCGAGATGGCTCTGCTGGCGGGCGAGTTCGCTGGCGATGACGGCGTAGACGGCGGGATCGAGTTGCTTGAGAGGGGTGGCGTTGAGCGACATGGAAGCAGGGAGCAGGGAGCGTGGAGCAGGGAGAATGAAAAACCTGACCCAAGGCAGTCCGCTAATCCGCAATCCGCAATCCGAAATCCGCCCGAACCGTGCACGCTTTGGATTCTCGCAGCCGTAGCGCGGTGGCGACTTTGTTAAGTTTACGATGAAGAAAGCCGATGTCTTTTATGTCATTAACTAGCAAGATGGTGCTTCCGGTCCGGTTGAGAAACATCTGAGCTGGGAGTGACTTGCCCGAGATATAGAACATGAACAAGAAGCCAGCGGCTACAAAGCGCCAAACAGGCGGTCCCTCAATCTTGGCTTCGCCGCACTGAAGAATCAGATCAGGCGCGTGCTTACCGTCGAGCATTACGGCCGTAATCATGCATGGATATGTCAGGGAATCCGCAGGGTTTTCTTTGTGCAACAAATCGCGCAAAACCTCCTGATGATCTCCCAAGTCCATGCCCTTCAAACTTGGGAGAGAAGTAATGCCCATACGCCAGAGCTAGGACATGCAAAACGTTTCAAAAGGACGTATTCCAGTCCGGACAAAATCACGCAGTCACCCTTACGCTGCCTGTGATGAGAATTATCGTCATAAAAAACACCGCTGGCATATTTTTCGTATCGGCCAAATTGCTGCTCACAATCGTCGCAAAGTAAATATTCTCTCAACCCCTTTTGGGCGAGTTTGTCTTTGACCCCAGATTTAGAGGTCAACCCGAGGAAACGATGCTTTTCGTCATACATGTCCTGATACATAAATTCAGGAATGAGGTGGGAGAATTTCAGCGGCTTGGGTTGCTGGCAGAGTCGACATGGGTTGGACGCCTTGGCTGCCATGCGACAGATCTCATCATGAGGCGATGTAAGGGCAAAGGTGATTCTGGTTAAGCCACAGTGCTGAGATTGACGCATGAGAAGGTGCAGCCCAGTCTGTATCGCATAAAGTTTGCCACGCTGACCCTCGTCGCACTCATCGGACTGGTAGTGTCGGCGCAAGAGACCGCACCGGCAAAATCTGAGAGCCTCCCTGAACTTTGCGCCAAGGCGGAAAGCGGAGACCCTGACGCACAAGCAAGGTTCGGGGCAATTTATTGCTTAGGCGACGGCGTTCCCAAAGACCTGATGGAAGCGGTGAGATGGTTTCGTTTGGCGGCCGAACAGGGAAGCACCCGAGCCCAATGTTTCCTCGGTATGCTGTATGCCGCCGGCGAAGGGGTGGCTAAAGACAAGGAGGAAGCCGCGAAATGGTATCGCAAGGCGACCGAGCAAGGAAACGCTCTGGCTCAATACCGCCTTGGAGTGGCGTATGACGGTGGCGAGGGCGTGGGCGTGCTGAAAGATGAGATTCAAGCCTTGGCTTGGTTTAATATCAGCGCCATTTCGGGGGCTGAAGATGCGATCCATAATCGAGACCTGTTTGAGCGTCGCCTTGGGCCGCAGGCAACGCTGTTGGCGCAGCAGCGGAGCAAGGAAATCCTGAAGCTAATTGAGGCGAACAAGGCCCGCGCCGACAATGGCACAGAAACTAAATTTACCCCTGGTTCTGCCCATGTGGATCTAACATCCGAGTATGAACCTCCCACGCCCAAAGCCAGCGGATCAGGTGCCATCGTCTCGTCTTCGGGTTACATCCTGACTGCCGCCCATGTCGTGGCCAATGCCACGAGGGTTGGCGTTATTACCGCGCAGGGCACCAAGGTGGCGACAGTGGTTCGCGTCGATGAGTCCAACGATCTGGCCGTGCTCAAGATGGCTGGCGGCGCCTACACGGCCTTGCCTGTTTCGTCCTCCCGTCGCATTCGTTTGGGTCAGGTCGTTGCGACCATCGGTTTTCCTAACATCGGCTTTCAGGGTTTCAGCCCCAAACTCACTGGCGGGGAGATCAGCAGCCTCAATGGCTTCGGCGACGATCCGCGCAGTTGGCAAATCAGCGCACCGGTGCAGTCGGGCAATTCCGGCGGTCCCTTGCTCGACGAGAACGGCAATCTCATCGGTGTTGTGCTGGCCAAGCTCGGCTTGGAAACAGCCAAGGCGACCGGCGACCTTCCGCAGAATATCGGCTACGCGGCGAAGAGTGCCTATGCCCTCGCGCTTTTGGAGCCGTATCTGGACAGCAGTGCACCTGAGGCGAATCAGCCCAACGCAAAGCCGAGTTTCGAGGACATGGTCGCGAAGGCCCAGCAATCAGTCGTCCTGATTCTGGTTTATTGCTCGGCGTGGAGGTGGACCCAACCGCGCAGGGTTTATATATCCTCGGCCGACTCCAGTCGCACGATGCGGATTTCGCGCACGGCGTGATCGACCCAGAAAGTTACCAGCCAATCGCCTACGACTAGAATTTCGTTGGTGCGTGCGTGGGCGTCCTGCTCCTGCAAATCTCCTTTGCGAAAGGGTGAGACTTTCAACTCGTCTAGGACGGCACCCAACTGTCGTTGCTCGGAGCGTGACGCGGTGGCCAGGCGGCGCGCCGCTTCTTCGTGCAACACCAGTGCGTAGGGGGCCACGGCTGACTACAATCCCAGCTGGCGCTTCAGGTCTTCCCAGCTCACCTTGCGCCCGGATTCCATCTCGGTGTGGCAGCGGGCCAGTTCTTCCCGATTGGCCGGGTTGTCGGCCCGCAAGCGGCTTTTGAGGAATGCGAGCGCCTGCACCATTTGATCGTGGGGCAGTTGCTCCATCTGCGGCTTGAGATCGGCGAAGCTCATGTGGGCAACCTACTCCTTTCCTCGGGTGGGACAAGCTCGGTTTATGGCCTGGCCGGTCAAGGCACCGCGGCGAAGTCGTCGCGGTGCCAGTCTATCAGCGCCTACTTGACGCCGGGTTTTGCCACAAGCGTCTTGAGGAACGCCACGATGCTGGGGATGGCCTCGACCATCTCGTCGCGGGAGGCCTCGTAGACCTTGAGGGGGCCGCCGTAGGGGTCGCCGATATCTTGGCCGGCGGAAGGGGACAGAAAGCTTCGGAAAAGGTGCAACTCCTTCGGGGCGGGGCGGGCGCGCATGTGGATGATGGCGAGATGCGACTCGGTCATGCCAAAGACCGCCAGAGCATCGTCGAGCAGTTCCTGGGTGAGGGCCTGGGCCTGCAGGCCGCTGATATCGATCCCGGCCTTCTTCAGGGCGATGACGGAATTTTCGGAGATCGGGTCGCCGGTGCGGGCGGCGACGCCGGCGGAGAGGACCTGGAGGGAGCGCAGCGGCTCGGGCTGGCCGGCGAGCGCGTGCTTGAGGAGGCCCTCGGCCATCGGGCTGCGACAGATGTTGCCGGTGCAGACGACGAGGATGTGGCCGGGAGCGGGCATGCGATTGGGTAAGATGACGGCAACCGGGTTTGCGTCAACTTCCGGGGTGCGGGTGGGCCAGCGAGCTTCTCGCGCAGGATCCGGCGCGAGCAAGCTCGCTGGCCTACCGGAGCCTCAGGGCCAGCAGGGCCCGGTGCAGGTGCACGGCGCGCTGGAGTATACGGTCAACGAGCGGGGCGGCCGGCTCCTTTGCGGGGGCGCCGGCGGACTTGGCGGCCGTGAGATCGGGAGTCGGCACCGTTCCGGTCTGCTGACCGGCCGGTGTTTGTCCGGGCCGGTCGCCCGGCAAAGCGTCAGGGTTGCCGTGCTTGAACTCCTGCACGAGGGTCGACTCGTCGAAGCGTTCCTTCTCGATCTTGCCGGAGATGAGTTGCTCGAGCGCGGTGCCGGTATTGAGGGCGTCGTAGGCGTGGCGGTCGGTGGCGGCGTCGGTCTGCACGACAATCTTGGGCGCGGGCAGCGAACCGGGGGCGCCGAGGGTGAGGGCGGCCGAGGCCCTGATGACCGGGCCCAGCACGGGCGGAGTCACCGGGCTGACGAGGATGAAGAGCGGGGTGTTGGGCGAGCGGCCGGTAAGGGAGGTCTTCAGGGCCGTGGACGATTCGTCGTTGGCGGTGGCGTATCGCAAGTCGAGCACCAGCGCGCCGGAGCCGGACACGGCCTTGCGCAGCGCTACCTCGGAGTCGGCGACGGAATGGATGCGCAGGTAGGACAGGCCTTGGCCAAGGTCGGTCAGCTCGGTGGCGTGGGCCCAGAGGACGGAGGACAGAAGACAGAGGACCGAAAGGAGGCGTTTCATCGGCGGTTGAGTTGCTTGGCGCCGATGTCACGGCGGTAATATTTGTTGGCCCACCGGATCTGGTCGCAGGCGGCGTAGGCGCGGGTCGCGGCTTCGCGCAGCGTCGGGGCGAGCGCGGTCACGCCGAGCACGCGGCCGCCGTTGGCGGTGAGCTGGCCGGCGGAATTCTGCGCGGTGCCGGCGTGATAGATGAAGGTGGCGGGGGGGAGGGCGCGGGGAGCCGGGGGTTCGATCACGTCGCCCTTGGTGTAGCGGTCGGGATAACCCTGGGCGGCGACGACGACGCAGAGGGCATAGTCGGGTTTCACGGCGAGCTTGCAGCCGCCGAGTTCGCCGCGGGCCGCCGCCCACAACAGGGCAAGCAGGTCGGTGGCGAGGCGCGGGAGCACGACCTGGGTCTCGGGGTCGCCGAAGCGGGCATTATATTCGATCACGCTCGGGCCGGCCGGTGTGAGCATGATACCGATGAAGAGCGTGCCGCGGTAGACGATGCCCTCATCGGCGATGGCGTTGACGGAGGGCTGCACGATTTCGTTCTCGATGCGGGCGAGCAGTGCTGGGGTGACAACCTCGGCGGGCGAATAGGTGCCCATGCCGCCGGTGTTGGGGCCGGTGTCGCCATCGCCGATGCGCTTGTGGTCCTGCGAAGTCGGCAGGATGACGTAGTCGCGGCCGGACACCACGACGAGGATCGAGGTCTCCTCGCCGAAGAGGCAGTCCTCGATGAGGATCTGGCTGCCGGCGGAGCCGAATTTGTTGCTGGCGAGCATGTCGCGGACGGCCTCCTCGGCCTCGCGCAGGTTTTGCGCGACCACGACACCTTTGCCGGCGGCAAGGCCGTCGGCCTTGATGACGATCGGCGCACCGCGGCGGCGCACGTAATCGATGGCGGGATCGACCTGCGTGAAAATGCCAGCGGCGGCGGTCGGGATCTGGTATTTCAGCAGAATCTGCTTCGTGAAAGTCTTCGAAGCCTCGAGCCGGGCGCCGTCGGCCTTGGGGCCGTAGGCGGGGATGCCGGCCTTGCTGAGCGCGTCAACCAAGCCGAGCGACAGCGGCACTTCGGGGCCGACGACGACGAACCCGACTTGCTCGCGTTGGGCGAGCGCGACCAGTCCGGCGATGTCCTCGACCGGGATCGGGAAGCACGCGGCCTCGGCGGCGATGCCGGCGTTGCCGGGTGCACAGAGCAGGCGCGGTTTCGCCGGCGAGGCGGCGAGGGAGCGGACGAGCGCGTGTTCGCGGCCGCCGGAGCCGACGACGAGGACGGAGGTAGGAAGTTGCTTAGCCACGAATGACACAGATGGACACGGATGGGTCGCGGCGTAAAGCCGCTCCTACAGTTACCCGGTCACAAGACCTGCAGCGTTTTGCGGTAGAAGCGGACAACCTCGTCGGGGTCGTCGGTGAAGAGGAGGTAGTCGGACATCCAGGCCGGGGCGCGCTTGGTGTTGATCATGGTCTTCACCTGCTTGCGGAGGTCGCCCCAGAAGCGGGCGTTGAAGAACACGTAGGGCACGCGCGGGCGGATGCCGAGCTTGAGGTTGCACATCTCGATGCCGATCTCCTCGAGCGTGCCGACGCCGCCGACGTTGAAGATGCAAAAATCCGCCGCCTCGAACCATTTCTGGCGGAAGTGGCGCGATGATTCCTGGAAGGTGTTGAAAAAATCCACGCCGAGCTCGGGCGGCTGGGCCTCGAGCTCGAGGAAGCACGCGCCGGTGAGCGCGCCCTTGCTGCGCGCCTGGTCGGTGGCGAGGCGCATGACGCCGCCGCCGCCGCCGGTGAGCACGCCGACGTTGGGGCCGATAAAACCGGTGAGCTGCTCGACGAGGCGCGTGATGCGCTCGGTGTCCGCCGCCTCGATGCCGACGGCCGAGCCGTAGAAGGCCAGGATGGTGGTTTCCTGGAACTTCCGCGCCATCTCCTCGCGGACGAAGAAGCCGTGACCCTTCTTGTAGGTGTGGACGTAGAGGTCCTTCGTCACCTCGTCATACCAGTAGACCGAGATGCCGATGGCATGGAAGGTGTCGAGGCGGGCGTGGGCGTTGCTCGAGAGGAAGTAGCCGTGGGTGCGCGAGGCCTGGCGGAAGATGATGCGCTTGAGCTTTACGTTGCCAATGCGGGTGATGAGCTCGATGTGTTCCAGCAGGTCGGGGAAGTAGTCGATGATGAGCGTGTCGGCGTCGGCCGGGGCGTTGTCAAGCGCCTGGATCATGGTGCGGCTGCCGACCGGGCAGGCGTCGCCGTCGAGGAACTTCTTGAGGTCGTCGCTGGCGCGGACGAGCACGGCGCGGTTCTCCATCGTGGCGCTCTGGCCGCGGACCGTGATCTGGGTCTTGGGCTTCGCCGCGGCGGAGTCCTGCGGCGGGTTGTCGTCGAGGCACTTGAAAAGACTGCTGGCGGTGGCGAGGAGACGCTGGCGTTTCTTGGTGAGGATCTTGACCTCGGGATCCGTGAACGGCGGCGCGCGGAAGATGTCGACCGAGACCATCGGGTTCACCACCGGCTGGTCGCCGGTATTGTAGATCTCGAGCATGACATTCGTGCCGAAGGTCTTGATCGGGTCGAGCAGGACGGCGCTGGTGTGGAGGCCGAAGTTGCCTTCGCCCTGGTTGAGGACGACGAAGTGCTCCTTCAGATACATGGAGCAGCTGGTGAGGATGCCGGAGCGGGGCGGGATGGTGAGCGGCGAGGTGTCGTGGCGGACCTGGACCTTGTCGAGGAAAGACCGGCCGGCGTTGCCGCTGACGATGTGCTCGAAGTTGAGGCGCTGGAGCTTCGGCGAGAGCGTGTAGGTGACCTTGTGCGGGGTGAGGAAGACGCGGCCGTGCGAGTCGATACTGATGGTATTGGGCAGCTTGAGTTCGTTGGCCATGATCGCGGCCCAGATCTCGGCGGTGGAGAGCTTGGCCGCGGCCGGCGCGTAGAACAGGCGGCCGACGGGTGTGCCGGGACGGAGAAGTTTCTTCCAGTAGGCGGCGTTGGGAAAATTGGGGTCGTAGATGAAGGCGTCGGCGGTGAGCAGGAGGCGGTTGCCATCGACGGTGGGGGCACCCTGCAGGTGCATTTCGATGCCGATGCGGGCGAGGGAGCTGCGCTCGGTGAAATGGATCTCGGGGAGGCGGCCCTTCACGAACTCCATCTCGGCGGGGTTGCGCGGCCAGAAGGCGAGGGTGAGGACGGCCTTTTCGCCCTTGCTCTTGACCGTCAAAATCTGGCCGTCGGTGCTGTGCCAGAATTGGTTTTCGTTCATGGGATTGGCTAGTTTGGGGAGCTTGGCCGGGCTGACAAGCCCGCGGTTCGGGGGTGGAATCGCGGGCCGGCGCCGCCTAAGGGATTGATTTTTCCCGGGCGGATGAGCAATTTCGCGCTTTTTACGGCACAAAACCACCCGGGCCGTTTCCCAACCGGGCTTACCTCCTCGCAATGAAATTCATGTCCCAAGTCAGTGCAGTCCTCGTTTCCCTGGGTCTGCTCACCGCCGCTTCCGCGCAGGAACCGGTCAAGTTCACGGTCCCCGGTGTGTCGGCCCCGGCCGCCCAGCCCGCGGCCCCGGCCAAGGCGCCCGCCGCTCCGGCGACGACCCCGGCCGCGACGGCCGCGATGCCGGCGGCTCAAACGGCCGCCCCGGTGCCGGCGGTCAAGTTCACCGAGGCCCAGCTGATGGAGGCCTTCGGTTACATCTTTGTGCTGCAGAGCCGCCTTGCGGTCCAGGTGCAGGCGCTGGAGTTCACGCCGGCCCAGAAGGAAGCCCTGCTGCGCGGCATCACCCTGGCGCTGAGCGCCAAGGAGCTGCCCTACGACGCGCAGCAGATCCAGGCCCAGCTGCAGGAATTCATGAGCAAGAAGCAGGAAGCTTTCATGACCAAACTGCGCATGCAGAACCTGACGGAAAGCTCGGCCTTCTTCACCAAGCTGAAGGAAAACAAGAACGTCGTGGAGCTGCCCAGCGGCCTCCGCTACGAGATCCTCAAGCCCGCCACCGGCGTCGTGGGCAAGCCCGGCCAGGTCGCCACCATCCACTACACCGGCGCGCTGCTCAGCGGCCAGGTCTTCGACAGCACGGTGGAGCGCAAGGAGCCCTTCGATCTGCCCCTCGTCGTCGCCACCGCGGCCAATCCCAACGGGGCGATGCCCGGCATGGTCGAAGGCCTGCTGAAGGTCGGCGTGGGCGGCAAGGCCCGCCTCTACATCCCGCCCTCACTGGCCTACGGCGACGAAGGCTTCCAGGGCATTCCTCCCGGCGCCACGCTCATCTTCGACGTCGAGGTGCTCGGCGTGAAGGACGCCCCGAAGGAAGCCCCGGCCGCCAAGTAAGCCGCGCGCCTCGCGACACTTTCAACGCCTCCCTGACCGGGAGGCGTTTTTTTGCGCCATCCCTCAGCGCGGCGCCGCCCGCAGATCCGCGATGAAACGGTCGACGGCCTCGGGCGGCGTGGCCCATGAGCACATCAGCCGGTGGCCGTGCTCGCCGATGAACTTGTAGAAGCGCCAGCCGCGCTCGGTCAGCGCCGCGACCGTGGCGGGCGGCAGGTCGACGAACACGCCGTTGGCCCCGGGTTCCGCGAGGAGCCGGAGCCCCGGCAAAACGCGCAAGGCCGCGGCGAGTTTCTGCGCCATGGCATTGGCGTGCGCGGCGTGCCGCAGCCACGCGCCGCCCTCGAGCATGCCGCACCACTGGGCGGAGGCGAAACGCATCTTCGAGGCGAGCTGGCCGGCCTGCTTCACGCGATACTCGAACTCGCGCGCGTGCTCCCGGTTGAAAAAGACGACGGCCTCGGTCGAGTTCATGCCGCCCTTGGTGCCGCCGAGGCAGACCACCTCCACGCCGGCGCGCCAGGTGAAGTCGGCCGGCGCGACGCCGCGGGCGGCGAGCGTGGCGGCGGCGTTGGCGAAGCGCGCGCCGTCCATGTGCACCGCCATCCCGTGCTGTCGGGCGATGGCCGACAGCGCGCGCACCTCGTCTGGCGTGTAGAGCGTGCCCCACTCGGTGGCCTGCGTGAGGGAGAGCGCACCGGGCTTGGGGTAGTGGATGCCGTGGCCGCGGGCAAAGACCGGGGCGAGGGTGGCGGGCGAGAGCTTGCCGTTTGCGCCGGTGACGGGGATGACCTTGCTGCCGCCGGTGAAGAATTCCGGCGCCCCGCACTCGTCGGTATCGACGTGCGCGACCTCGTGGCAGATCACGCTGTGGTGGCTGCGGCAGAATTGGGCGAGCGCCAGCGCGTTGGCCGCGGTGCCGTTAAAGACGAAAAAGACCTCGCACTCGGTGGCGAAGAACTCGCGGATCAGGCGCTGCGCGCGGGCGGTCCATTCGTCGTCGCCGTAGGACGGCGCGGGGCCGGTATTGGCGGCGGTGAGCGCGGTCAGGGCCTCGGGGGTCAGTCCGGCGGTGTTGTCGCTGGCGAAGGTGTAGTCGGGGGCGGCGGACATGACGCGGGCAGCGTGCAGTTTTTCCCGTGGTTTGAACAGGGCGAAGTAGGGCGGAACGCGCACTTGCGCCCGGGAGTCCCGCGGTGTTCGTTGGGGCCCGACGAATGACTCCGCCGGACACCAACCTCTACCTTGTGGGCTTCATGGGCACGGGCAAAAGCACCGTGGGTCGGCAGGTCGCCAGGCAGCTGGGGTTCCGGTTCCTCGACAGCGACCACGAGATCGAGCGCGCCCAGGGCCAGCCGGTGGCGAAGATCTTCGCCGAGGTGGGGGAGGCGCATTTCCGCGCGCTGGAACGCGGGTTCATCGAAAACGGCCATCCGGCGGACCGGTGCATCGTCGCCTGCGGCGGCGGGCTGGTCGTGCCGCCGGGGATGCTGGAGCTGCTGCGGAGTCGGGGCGTGGTCGTCTGCCTGCACGCGCCGATCGAGACCATCCTTAAGCGCACGATGCACACCAGCCACCGGCCGCTGCTGCAGGTGGACAACCGGGAGCAGCGTCTGCGCGAGCTATACGCCCAGCGGGAGGAGATCTACCGGCGGACCGGCACGATGGTGCTGACCGACCGCCGGCCGCTGCGGGAAATCGCCGGGCACGTGCTGCGCGTCTATCGGCTCGAGGCGGCCCATTTCAAAAAATGACCGGGCCGGCCGGGTCACGGATCGAGGGGGCGTCGCGCGAGGCGCTGCGGGGAAAATTGCGGGCCCTCGGTTTCGATGAGGTGCGCTTCGCGGCGGCCGGCGCGGCGCCCGGCGGTGGGTTGCGCGACTGGCTGGCGGCCGGGATGCACGCCGACATGGCGTGGATGGAACGCACGGCGGAGAAACGCGCGCAGGCCGACCTGGTGCTGCCGGGCGTGCGGTCGGTGATCTTGCTCGGGGTGAATTACTGGGCAGGGGCAGAAGTCGAAAGTCGAAAATCGAAAGTCGAAAATCCGCAGTGGGCGCGCTATGCGCAATATGAGGATTATCATGACACCATGAAACCCGGGCTCGCGGCGGCCGGGCGCGTGTTAGAGGAGACCGGCGGCCTGACGGCGGCGGATTACCGCTACTACGTGGACACCGGCCCGGTGCTGGAGCGCGGCTGGGCGGCGCGCAGCGGCCTCGGGTTTCGCGGCAAGAACGCGATGCTGATTTCAAAAAAACACGGCAACTGGCTGTTCCTCGCCTCGATCCTAACCCGGCTGGAGATCGCGCCCGACGAGCCGCTGCGGAAAAAGCCGTCGGCGCCGGACGGCGGCGAGCCGGCCGGCCTGCTCTGCGGCAAGTGCACCCGCTGCCTCGACGCGTGCCCGACCAACGCTTTTCCCGCGCCCGGAGTGGTGGATGCGCGGCGCTGTATCTCCTACCAGACCATCGAGAACAGGGGCATCATCCCGCGCGAGTTGCGCGCGGGCATCGGCACGCATGTCTACGGCTGCGACATCTGTCTCGAGGTCTGCCCGTGGAACCGGTTCGCGCAGGCGGGCCGACACCTGTTGCTGGCGGCGCGCCACGATCTGGCGGAACTGACCCTGGCGGAGCTGCTCGAGCTGACCCCGGCGCGCTTCGCGGAGGTTTTCCGGCGCACGGCCATCAAGCGGCTGAAGCTGACCGGCCTGCTGCGCAACGCGTGCGTGGTCGCGGGCAACGCCGGCGATGCCACCCTGTTGCCGGCGCTGGTGAAACTCACCACGCACGAGTCGGCCGTGGTGCGGGCGCACGCCGTGTGGGCGGTGCGGCAGATCGCGGGGATCGGGGCGGCGGGGTTACTTCAAGCGATCAGCGCAAACGAAACCGATCCCCAGGTACTGGCAGAATATAAAGGGTAGGGCGCGGACTCTGTTCCGCGCCGTGGCCCGGCGGCGAAGGGACTCGCCGCCTTACCTGCTGAACGCCGCGCGCATCTTCGTCGCAAAGTCCGGGGGCGGGCGAACGGGCTCACCCTTCAGGTTGATGAAGGCATGGGTCGTAAAGCCCGTCACGAGCAGCTCTTCGCCGCGGCGCACCTCGTATTCGAGATGGATGCGCAGCACCGGCCGCTCCTGGAGCCGGGTGATCACGGTCACCACATCGTCATAGAGCGCGGGCTTGAAGAACTTGGTGCCGAGTTCAATGACCGGCAGGCGGTAGCCCTGAGCCTCGAGCTCGCGGTAGGGCAGGCCGCATTCCTTGAGCAGGGTGGTGCGGCCGACCTCGAACCACGGGAGGTAGCTGCCGTGATAGACGATGCCCATCATGTCGGTCTCGGCGTAGCGGACGGTGATATCGGTGCGCGATTCGAGCATGATGTCAGGTTGCGGGACCGGCGGGCGGTTGTCCAAACAAGGATAACGCGGAATCGCGCCAGGTGTGGGCGCGGGCGCGGGCGCGGCCGGCTTCGCCGAGGCGGCGGCGCAAGGCCGGGTCGCCGAGCAGCCGGGCGAAGGCGGCGGTGAGCGCGGGGCCGTCGCCGGGCGCGACGAGCAGGCCGGTCTCGCCGTCGAGGACGGCTTCGGGCACGCCACCGATCGCGTGGGCGACGACCGGCAGGCCGTGGACGCCGGCCTCGAGGTAAACCAAGCCGAAACCCTCGACGCTGTGCCGGTGGGGCATGCTGGTCATGGCAAAGATGTCCGCCTGCGCATAGATCGCGCCGAGCTTTTCGTCGGGGATGTCGCCGAGGAATTTGACGGGGAAGTCGGCGCACGCGGCGGCGGCGGTCAGTGCGGAGGCGTAGTTCTCCTTATTGTGGCCGCCGACCAGCCAGTATTCGACCCGGTCGCGCAGCGCATGGGGGAGAGCCTGGAGGGCGGTGATGATCTCGCGCTGGCCCTTGCGGGGGCTGAGCCGGGCGACGGTCAGGATGACGACCTTCCGGTTGGCCGGGGCGGTCGGTGCTTCCACCGCCAGGTCGGTGCGCAGCGCCCCGGGTGTGATGACGACCTTGTCGGCCGCCTCGGGAAAATTTCGCTGCAGCAGGTTGCGGGCATAGGTGCTGACGACGCTGATGCGGGTGGCCTTCTGGAGCAGGTGCGACGTGCTCCAGCGCAGCAGCCAGCGTGACGCCAGGCGCTGGATCTCGGAGCCGTGGAAGGTCAGCATGAGCTGCGCCGGGCGGAGGCTGTCGAAATACTGCAGCAGCAGCATGGCCAGCAGCGGGCCGGGCTCGGGGATGTAGAGGGTGGCGGCTTGGAGCCGTTCGCGGTGCTTCATCAGCTCGCGCGCCATGCGCCACTGGCTGAGCAGGCTGTGGTCGCCGGCCAGCGGCAGCCGGCGAACGGCAAAAGGCCAGGTGGGGTCCGCGGCGCCGGGGGGCAGGGCGGGGGCCCAGACTTCAACCTCGTAACCCAGCTGCCGGGCGGCCCGAGCCATTTCGGCCGCATAGACCGCAATACCCCCGCGATGCGGGTGGAACTCGTGCGTGACCAGGACCAGATGCCGGCTCGGCCGGTCGGAAGGGCTGCTGGAAACGGGAAGCTGCATCAACCGGAGATTAAAATAGAGGAAACCCTTTCCTCGATTGTCAGTCTGAGGGACGGAAGCGGGCATGTGGCCGCGCAAGCAACAGCAAGTCAACAGGCTAAATTGCCCCAAGGGTGGGTGCACAGTTCCGGCTTTCTCCGGGTTTTTTTGGTTTACATAATCGTGAGCTTTAACTTACCTGATTCTCCAATGGCACAGGCAGTAAATAATTCTTCGGGCATCCCGCTAAAACCGTTCACACCCGAAGATGATGCAAATCTCCGCGAAGCAATTAAGCGCTGCTCGGCAGCGACTTATGAAGCTGCGGCACAGTTTCGTAAAACCGGAAACACCGAACATTTGCCGGCCATTGTGCTGGGTATCATTGAGCGTTATGTGGAGCCGGATCTTCGCGCCAAACTGAAGGATGCGGACGACGATCTGCGCATCATCGAGGATCTGGGCATCGATTCCCTGACCATGATGGAAATCGTCATCCTCGTGGAGGATGTGCTGCAGATGACCATCAACAACGATGAGTTGCGCCACCTGCGCACCGTGGGCGATGTGAAGATCTTCATCGAGTGCAAGGTCCGCGGCCTGCCCCTGCCGAAGCCCACCAAGTTTATCCCGATCGAACAGATCATCTCGATCATGCCGATTCAGCCGCCCTTCCTGTTTCTGGGCGAGGCCTCGGTCAGCGCCCATGGCGCCAACGCCAAATACAAGATCAGCGGCCAGGAATTTTTCCTGCAGGGTCATTTCAAGGACAACCCTGTGCTGCCCGCCTCCATCATGCTCGAGGCCCTCGGCCAGCTCGCTGTCCTCTTCCTGCTCGAGGGCCAGATCGGCGAGGCCGGCAAGGTCGTCGACCACCGCACCATTTTCTTCACCTCCTGCGAAGGCGTCCGCTGCCACCGCGTGTGCAAGCCCGGGGATGTGCTCAGCCTTTCCATCAAGCCCAAGCGCCTCAAGTCGCCGCTCGCGACCTTCGAGGGCCAGATTCGCGTGGGCCAGGAAAAAGCGGCCATCGCCGAGGAAATCACGCTGACGTTCGCGTTTGCCGAGGAAGGCGCCCAGCCGTCGGCGGAGACCCAGCCCGCGCCCGCCGCGGTCGTGGTTCCCGCCAAGGCCGCGGTCAGCGCCTGAGTCGCTTGGCCGGTCGGTCCACCCGTGGCTGCGGTGATTGACCACGTGCGCAAAAGCGCTTTGATACGCCGCACCCCGTTCGCGGCCCACTGCCTGGCCGCCGTGGTCTAACACCTCATGCGGAAAGTTTACATCACCGGCCTCGGCTTTATCACCAGCATTGGCAACGAGGCGGCCTCCGTGTCGGAGAGCCTGCGCGAGTTGCGCCACGGCATAGTCCAATACCCGCCCTTCCAGAAGGCGGATGTCCCGGTGAAGGTGGCCGCCCCGATCCGCGACTTCACGACCGACACGACCGACCAGGAGGACTGGATCTTCCCGGCCCGCTACAACATCCGCCGGGAAACCCTGCGCGGCATGGCGCCCCACGGCATCTACGCCTACTGCGCGATGCAGCAGGCGGTCGAGGACGCCAAGCTCACCGAGGCTGACTGGTCGAACCCGCAGACCGGTCTCTACGCCGCCTCCGCCGGCTCCCCGTTCCTGCTCGGCCATCATCTCGAGAAGATGCGGAAGCAGGGCGTCATGCGCTGCCCGCCGCTCGGCGTCGTTGCGTCCATCTCTGGCACGGTCAATTTCAACCTCGTCTCGCAGTTCAAGATCAAGGGGGCCTCGACCGGTTTCTCGTCCGCCTGCGCCTCGTCGGCCCACGCGCTGGGCTTCGCCTATGACGAGATCACCCTCGGCCGGCAGAAACGCATGTTCGTCGTCGGGGCCGAGGACGGCAACGTCGAGAGCATCCTGCCCTTCGCGGGGATGCGGGCGCTGTCCCTGCAGACCGATCCCTCCATCGCCTCGCGGCCGTTCGACGTCGCGCGCGACGGTTTTGTCGGCACCGGCGGCGCCACGGTGCTGGTGTTGGAGAGCGAGGAGGAGGTCAAGCGGCGCAAGCCCAAGGTTTATTGTGAGGTCGGCGGCTGGGGCCAGGCCTCCGACGGGCACAATGTCGCCATCTCGCACCCCGAGGGCACCGGCCTGCGCATGGCGATCGAGAACGCGCTGAAATATTCCGACACGACCGCCGAGCAGGTGGACTACGTCAACGCCCACGCCACCTCGACGCCCATCGGCGACCTCTCCGAGGCCCGGGCGCTCAAGGCGATCTTCAAGAATTCCCCCACGCGCCCCGCCATCAGCAGCACCAAGGCGCTCACCGGCCACGGCCTGTCGCTGGCCGGCGCCATGGAGGCGGGCTTCTGTGCGCTGGCAATAAAGCAGGGTTTCATGCCCGGCTCGGCCCACATCACCAGGCTCGACCCGGCTTGCGAGGGGCTGAACATCATCCGCGCCACCCTGCCGCACCGGCCCCATGTCGTCCTGAGCAACAGCAGCGGCTTCGGCGGGGCGAACGTCGCCCTCGTCTTCAAGAGCGCGACCTGAGCCGCCCTGCATGCCCTGCCTCCTGCACGGTTCCGGGTGGAACGCGTTGACCCCAACACGTTCAAGCGGCTTGAGGTCAAGCCGCTCCATCTTCATGCCTTGTCTAGCATGAGCTCCCCGCTTTCCGCCCACTACCGCACCGCTTTTGTCACGGGCGCGAGCACGGGCCTCGGGGGTGCCTTCACCACCATGCTGCTGGCCAACGGCGTCGAGGTTTGGGGCACCTCGCGCGACCCGAAGAAGCTGGCGCCGCGCGAACGCTTCCACGCTCTCGCGCTCGAGCTGGGCGACGGCGCCGCGGCAGAGCGCGTATTCCTCGAGGCGGAGAAGGCCGCGGGCGGCTTTGACCTTGTGATCAACAACGCCGGTTTCGGGGCCTTCGGCTCCTTCGCCCACACGGATTTTGCCGTCTGGGAGGAGCAGCTGCGCGTGATGCTCGTCAACACCGCGCGCCTCAGCCACGCGGCGCTGCGCGGCATGCTGGCGCGGAAGCACGGCGCGCTCGTCAACATCTCGTCCATCGCCGGCGAGTTCGGCATGCCCTACCAGGCGGTTTACAATGCGGTGAAGGCCGGGCTCTCCGCGCTCAACGAGAGCCTGATGTATGAGGTCAAGGGCACGGGCGTTATCGTCATCGATTTCCGACCGGGCGACTACCGCACCGACTTCGAGGGTTCCGTCCGCCGCCCGGCGCAGGCCGCCGGTGCCAACGCGGTCCAGGCCGACCGCCTGGCCCGGACCTGGCGCAGCTTTTCCGCCCTGATGCAGTCGGGCCCGGCCCCCGAGGGCGCCGCCGCCGACCTGCACCGCGCGCTGCTGCGCGGCCGCAGCGGCACGGTGCGTTCCGGCCGTTTCTTCCAGGCCGTGCTGGGCCCCTTCCTGGCGCGGTTCGGCTCGCTGAATTTTAAACGGAGCATCCAGGAGAAATATTTCGGGCTATGATTCCGATTCACCCCGGGTGCCTCTTTGGTTTTTCGCGCGGTAGCGCGGGTAGGGGCCGTTGCCCCCAACGGCCCGGGCGCTTGGGGGCAAGCGCCCCTACCGGCGTGACCCATCCCTGACCCATGCCCCGCGTCCGCATCCTCGTCCTCACCTCCAGCACTGGCGCCGGCCATGACGCCCGCGCGCAGGCCTTCGCCGAGTGGTGCTTCGAGCTTTACCGCCACGAGGTCGATGTGCGCATCGAACAGATGCTCGAGAAGTCGTCGGGCTTCTTCCGGCTGGGCGTGGATTTCTACAATTGGATCCAGAAAAAATCCCCCTGGCTGCACAAGGCGTTCTACCTGTTCGTGGAGCTGCTCAGCTTTCTCAACAAGCGCTCGGTCAGCTTCGGGCGGGCCTATTACGAGCAGGTGCTGACGGAGTATAGGCCGCACCTGGTCTTCAGCGTCCACGACTGCCTCAACCGGGGATATTTCCAGCTGGCCCGCCGGGTCCTCGGGGCGGACCAGGTGCGCTGCGCCACCTACTGCGGCGAGTTCTCGGGCGGTTTTGGCTACAGCGTCAATTGGGTCGAGCCCAACGCCGACCTGTATGTCTCGCGCACCGGCACGGCCCGCGACTACGCGGTAAAAATCGGGATGCCCCGCGAGCGCACGCGGGTGCGCGGCCACCTCATGCAGCCCCGGCACCACACCGAGGTGCTGAAGGGTGAGGCCCGCACGGCCTTTATTGAGGAGCGCCTCGAGCTGCGTTCCGACCTGTTCACGGTGTTTCTCGCCACCGGCGGCAACGGCGCCAACAACCACCTCGACCTGCTGCCCAAGCTGCTGCCCTACGCCGACCGCGTGCAGGCCGTCGTCATCTGCGGCCGGAATCGAGAGGCCTACAACCAGCTCGTGCACTGGCGCAACGAGCACCCGGAATTGAACTGTTTTGTCGACGGCTTCTCCGACGAGGTGCATCTGCTCATGCAGGTCAGCGACGCCATCGTCACCCGCGGTGGGACGACCACCTGCGCCAAGGCGCTGCATTTCGGCTGCCCGATCATCTTCAACGCCATCGGCGGCATCATGCCGCAGGAGGAGCTGACGGTTAAATATTTCCGCAACGGCGACGGCGCCGAACTCATCGCCAACGCGGCGGATTTCGGCCGCGTGATCACCTCGTGGATGGAAACCCCCCGGAGCTACGACCGCCTCCGCGCCAATTTCCTCAAGCTCCGCTACGAGGAGGACCCGACGCTGGTCATCCGCGAGCTCGTCGACCTCGCCCAAGAGGCCAGCGGCACGACCCTGCAGCCCGGGCCCTTCCCGCCGAAGCCGCGGAAAAGTTGATCGGGAGGGCACTTCGGAAAGTGTCAGTTTCTACGTTTATCCCAAACAGCGAAAGAGCCCCAGTAGGCCGCCATGTCTGCTCATCGTAAGGGTAATATGTAAAGCCAG